>JAABVA010002810.1_pt1 | contig 17014 bp, 11 predicted proteins | sample 5560331 | NCBI WGS metagenome assembly JAABVA01 (sample SAMN12812661, study PRJNA571458) | rock metagenome | isolation source: Antarctica rocks | place: Antarctica: Victoria Land, Mt New Zealand sud | collected 2016-01-07 | reverse complement strand
CAGCGAGATCTTTCAAGAAGCTAGATGACAAAATGCTCGATTCTTTCATCAATCTAGATCTCGTCGACTCTTCATATAAACTGAAATTATCAGAGTCTATGCGTGTTCATGATGTATTTCATTCTGACCTGTTTCGCCCTGCCGTCGACGATCTCTTGCCTGGTCAAAAGAACGAACCCTCAGGTTCAATAGTGATAAACGACGAAGACGAGTGAAAAATCGATGATATATTGAATTCCCGTCGATATCGAAGACGACTTCAATATAGAGTCAAATGAAATGACTATGACAATGATCTCAATTGATACAACGCTGATGGCGACGAATTCATGAACGCTCAAAAGGTCGTTGACGATTTTCATATTCGATACTCGAACAAATCGCGCTAATCGACAATTCAATCAATCACGATTTAACAGGCCTGGGCCTGTGAAATCATGATTGAGCAATCAATCGTGCCGAGCAGAAAATACATTCATGCGAACATGAATCGTCGAAGGGGGGGGATAATGTCACGATCCTAGCCTTGCCAGGCTCAGCCTTCTAGCCTTACCAGGCCTATTCTCGCTCCGTCACCTTGACTAGTCCCTATTGGGCCTAGCGTCGACTGAGGAACACACATATGTAGTCAGCTTCTTTCCCGTAGCTATCTTTCTTCCTTAGCATTTATCTTCTAGTTAAATGACATCTTTATCTGACTCGCTCTAGGCAGGCCCCTAACAAAAAGAGACTTAAGCGAAGTGATGAGAGAGCAGAGCTGACAGAAACAACAGAAACAATCAAGTCGTTCTCGAGTGCTCTAAAAGCATCAATTAATCATTTAATTTTCACATCTTGAAGCTATTGAAAATTATACTTACGACTCATATTGACAATTTGTCTCAAATACTGCGCATAAAGCGCATTTCTTTGAGTTCTTTTCAATAGAAAGTTCAATCTTAATGCATTCAACATCTCTTTTAACGCATTTCTTGCATCTTTTTACTGAAACATTCTTGTGATATACATTAATAGTGATCTTATGATGCTGAATTGAAGATGATAGATTCTTCATGTAAATGAGCATAATCAAAATGACGAAAGACGTGCAAGAATGATCATCAGCAACAAGCAAAGCGATCAGATCAGAGACAGCAGAATCAACAGCAGATGAAGTGTGTAAATAAAAAATGAGTACATTTCTGAATCAAAGAGACAAGAACAACAAGACACTTCAATAAACTTCTTTCTTTCTTATCTTCAGACGTGATATGATCAACTCATCACACATCAAATCAAGAATCTGATTTATACTCATTACTGTCATGATACTCGATGAAATTATACAGAACTACTTTACAAAAGAATAGAAAATTAAGTAAGATAATAGAATGAAGATTAAATGCAAGAACGAAAGTTGAAGAACGAAGAAAATCACGCAAAAGATAAAAGAGATGAGTCAACAAAAATTTACTACTTCACAACAAATAAACATAAACATTGATGATCATCATTATTTCGCTAGTCACAACAAACAACAGAAGCATCGTTCTTCTGTTCATTGTTTACTTCTACTATCTGATACTATCTTTTGCTCATTGTCTGCTTCTACTATCGAGTATCATCTACAGAAGAAAACTTCAAATCGAGCAAATCTCGATTCTCATCACAATTGTCATCATGAGAATTCAAGTTTAGTCGACGTGCATGCGTTAATGAAAGAAAATTTTGAGATCATGATCACATTGTGCATGAAGCGACAGTTGAAATATAATAAGATAATGAGATAATAGTCAGAATTCAGATCTACGAGATTCAAAGAATAGATACAAATAATACTGCTGATCATTCAAAGATTCTACGTGAGTTGCAGAGAATACTCAGTTTACATCTACGAGAATCAAAGAATAAAGAATATGCTATTATCAGTATCTAAATCTACAAGAATCAGAAAATAAACATGAATGCTACTGTCAACTTTCTAAAGACTCAATGCTTGCAATCTGAAGAAATAAAAGCAATGTGCACACGCTATTGAAAGAGAATCTTGAGTACTCAATGATGCACAGCGAGCTCTGATGTCATGCATCGCATAACATCATTGCTTCTCTGCTTGCGATTCGAAGAAATAAAGTCGCGAATGAATGATTGATTCACAATTCAACAATGAGAATGTTGTTATTAAGAAAGAGATAATTGTCAGAACTTAGATTTATGAGAGTCAGAATTCTTCAGATTTATAAGAATCAGAGTTTTTCAAAGAACAAAGAACAGACATGAGAACTATTCTTCAGTGCTATCACTGATTTCTCAAACAAGAATCTGAGTCTACGAGAATCTTTATCGTTGATTCTCAGAGACTCTGAATCTATTAAGAGTTCAAGTCACATACGATTTTCAATGTTTCATCGATTTAAATCACATACAATTTTGAGAAATCTTGCATGAGTTGCATGTAATCTCGCTTGTCTCATTGACGATGCTTGAGCTTAGTCTTCTGAGTATATAAAGAAAAGTTTGCTTCTGTATTTCGTAGTCTAATATTAACTTTCTATATGAATAAATATTACTAAGCTACTATCAAATTTAATCGTATTATCTATGCGTATATTCTCTAGTGTGACTGCGCGTTTCTTAAACTACTCACAATTGTTGATGTACTTCTGAAACGAGACAGACTCATTACATAAATTGAAGAGCATGACTAGATACTCAAATAATTCAAATCAAGTGCAAAAAACAATGAGAACTTCATCTTCTTCTTTGATTTGAAGTCGATTGAACACAGAGATGATATTCAGCTTGATAAAGATTTTAGCTCAACTTAGATGATTCAGCGTTTCTGAGATCAGAGACAGAGAATATCGATTCTTGACTGTGATAGTGTTCAGATCTCGATAGTTTATGCAGAAGCAAAGTTCTTCTTCAAGTTTCTTGATGAAGAGAACAGAAGTAATCATCTGAAAGTAACTGACTCAAATGAAATCTTTACTCAGATTCTCATTCAGATAATGACGAAGTTCTAGAATTTTATCACGACTCATGTCATACAAAGCAAAGACTGAGAATTGAGCATCTTCTTTAAAATGTATGACATGATCATGAGCTTAATGCAAAGACAAGATATTGACGTTCTTTTTGAAGAAAATGTTTAGAAACTCAAAATATCTGAATAATAAAATTGTGACTGAATCGACGTTCTTACTTTGTTAATAAACTTCAAGATCTTCTTGTGTCGTGAATGCGTTTAAATGAAATTTCTTTTTCATTTGATAAAGATTCAAATGATGATTCTTATCATATGTACTGTTTTGAGAGTGAAATGAGAACTAAGCAAGAGTTGAACTGTTCTTTGAATAAACAGTCAAAGTTGTGTGACGTGATTTTGACTTGGCAGAATCTAAACTAGAAGACGAGATTAATTCAAGATTTAAGAAGACATTAATTTTCTTTAAAGTGATGTTAAACACTTCAATGTCTTTGACACAAGCAGCATGATCAAAGCTTCAAGCTTTTAACTCAACTATGTTAAGTTGTATAAAAGATTGATTGAATTGATCTGCTTGAAAAACAATAGAAGTTCTAAAGAAAGAAGAATTTTGTTACGATCTTGACTCTATTCTCGATTCTATTCTCGACTCTATTCTTGACTCTATTCTCGATTCTATTCTCGATCTATTCTCGATCTATTCTCGATCTCGATTACTTCTAATTGAGTCTAGTGAGCATTCGAGCTAGAGATGATGTCATCGAGTCTCTGTATCATCTGTGTAAGACGTCAATTCTTTCGAGTCTAGCGCAGAGATCAGAAACACACATATAAGCTGCGAGTTCTATTCTGTAGATACTTTTCTTTCTTAGCATTTATCTATTAGTTAAATGACACTCATATGACTCGCTTTATGTCAATCTTTAACAAATTTCAACACTTGATTTTTGATGAATATTCTTTTTGAATGACTTGAAGAATATGATTAGAAGCTTCTTGTTTCAGACGAGAGACAAGATTGAACGAAGTTTGTGTTACAAGCATATCAAGACTGATAAGACTGAATAAGACTGAAGCTTTAATCAATTTGCAGTGAACGCTAGCGAGTTCTCTGCGTAATGATTAAAACTAATCAGCGAGCTAGTCAGGTTTGACTCAGATATGACTTAGATATGACTCAACTTCTTTTTTCTTTCTCAACATTCTTTTCTTTCATCAACATCTTGTTCATCTACATCACATTCTTTTCATGTCACAAACACATTTCTTTCGAGTTTAGCACAGTCTCTGAACATTACATAAATAGAAGCTTTTGTATCAATCTTTTTCTGTATTCTTAATATTCAGTTATAGCTATTTCTAAAGATCAAGCACTATCAATTCTGATCTTCATTGATTGTATCATTTAGACACGATTCTGACATTATATTAAGAATTTGTTAATCACATGATACTGATCTCATTACTCATTCAACATACTCGTCTAAACAGAATGAGTTTAAAGAAATTCATTTATCTGATAATCAACGATAATCAAAAGATAGAACAACACTAGAAAGTTGAATAGAATCAACGACAAGACTGTTTGAATTGCTAAACTACTTATCGCTCATTAAGTATGCAAAGTTCACTCGATTATGAGAATCACGATAAAGAATCTTCGTGAATTGCTCAAGAATTAAATCGATCAATAAATTCAATGATAAAGAATCTTCATTGTTTGCTTAAAAATCAATCAAATCTCATCTTCTTTATTGAAGATTGAATCTCATTTCATACGTTTTTCTTCTTCAATCGTCAAGCATCATCATTCGTTCAATCTTTTTTTCAAACAAATTTCATCATGTTTAGTCATTCGTTTATTGAAGAGCATTTCGAAGAATTTCGAAATTGTTTCTCTCAAATCTCTGATGCTGATTCAACGAAATCATCAAGTGCTGTCTCATTCATTCATGAAGATGATGAATCATTCACTGAAACAATAATACTTCTTGTGTTCTATGAAATTTGAAAGACTTAAAGTCTAGTTCTTGATGAAGAAATAAATTGACTCTACGAGTTAAATAAACAACAAGAAGACGAAATCAAAGAGTTGAAGACTAGACTTCAAGCTAAAGAAATCACTTCTTCTGATTTCATTTACTCTGAGCGTTCTAGATCTCAAAAAATATCTGATTCTTTGTTGTTTACTGATGAAAAGAATTCTACTTGAAAGAATTGATACGAAAAAATTCAGAATAAACTAGAGATTAACGTCGATCTCTTTTCTAATGAATGAGTCAAATTGAGCTATATACATTCTAGATTATTCAATGATGCAGTTAAGATCACTCAAGCTAGACGCGAACGTGACTGTGTCAATCTCTATAGAATCGTCGACGATCTTTTGAAAGAGCTAGCTCAGTTGTTCAATGACTCGAATAAGAAAGTCAACTTTCGTAGAGAATACTACAACTTGATTCAAGAATTCAAGAAATTCAGTGAATTCTATACTCAGTTTCAACGTTTATCTTTCTATCTAGACTATCACAAGAAGTAACTGATCGTTGATCTGAAAGATAAAATACACTCTCATCTTCGATTCATTTAAGTAGATTAACTAGTTTAATCTGATTTTCTAAAAGAAATTTGTTTCTATCTGATTCATTTGAATAATGATCAGCGAGTCATTCAAGAGATCAAGAACAAGATCAAACGCGTCAACAATCTTTCTAAGACTATCTTTCATAAAGTGACTGTTGTCACTTAATCAGTTGATCACTTGAAGTCTGATCAGCTAAAGTCGCATGACGCGATTTTAACTAGCGTCAAAGAAGCAGATATTCTAGTCGAAAGCTGTTTCATATGTCATAAATTCGATCATAGCTCTAAAGAGTGTCTCGATCGACTTACTAGAATCAATGCAGTGAACAATGAATATGATCACTTCGATTTCGATTCAAATTTCGATTCAAAAAACTAGTCATTTCTTCAAAAATTATTGAAGAAGTAGAGATTATATCTTTGTGCAAACTAGATGAAATTTTATCGAAAGAAAATTACTTTGAAAAGTCGTTTTTAATTGACACTCATCTTATTTCTCAGAATCAATCTTTCAGTCTTTATTCTTTAATAAACAGTGATTCAATCATTTACATGATCATACATTTTAATTTAGTCAATAAAATATGCGAGAAACTGAGAATTCAATCTATATCATTGACAAAAGAGAAGTTAATAAGAGATTATAATGAAAAGATATCTAAGAAGATCATCATTGTCAGAAACTGAGCTAGACTAGAAATACTATCAATATAAAAGACTGATATTATTATTATTACTTTGATAGAATCTAGATACAAGATGAAAGACAAAGAGTGAAAGAAAAGAACGAAAGCTCAACTTTTATATACATGAATTGAGCAGAATCAAGACTAAACAGTAGTTTTATTGACTTAAGATTGCAGAAGTTTATGCATATGACTGAGATGATTGAAACAAAATTGCTGAAACTAGATTAAAATGATGATGATTAAATTGATGACTTGATTCATTGAACTAGTTCAATGAATCGAAATTATTTAAAATATCAATGATTTATGTTCTAAATTGAGTTGATGATCTGACATCATGACAGTAACTTTTCTCTTTAAGACTGAGCTTTTGCAAAATGATGAGAAGAAACAAGATGAAATGAGAAAGAATCAAAGACAAAGATTAAAATAAGACAAGAATTAATGTAAATGCATTTTAATGTGATGAAGCACAGATGAGACTAGAATAAATCTGAGTCACATTTGAGTCAAATTTGAGCAAGATATCTGAAGAATGAGACGAAATAAGACGCATTTTAACATGATGATGCACAGAAATTGAAATACATCTGAGTCACATTTGAGTCAGATTTAAACAAAATGTCTGAATCAGATCTAGACAAGATCTGAGTCAAATCTGAGTAAAAGAAAGATGAAATGCAGTTTAATATGATGATGCACAGATGAAACTAGAATACATTTGAGTCACATTTGAGTCAAATTTAAACAAGATATCTGAGTCAGATCTAAACAAAATCTGAGTCAGATCTGAGCTGAATTGAGATGATGAAGATTGAACTTAAAGTTCTTGATATTAACATTGAGATATCACACATGATAGTACATGTGATTCTTCGACGACAGAATTGACGAGATGATATTCATTGAGTGCTTACTCACAATTATTCAGAAGATGAAAAGACTCTCAAGTAGAAAAATGATCTTCTTAATTGATATAATACTTGAGCAAAGATGAATTATAGCATCTATCATGCTTGAAGTTTAGTATGCTGTTTACATATCAGAATCTTTCGTCATTTTTAATGACAATGAGTTCTCAAAGTTTCTGACGTTGATTTGAAAGAAAATCACTTGCGATATGACTCAGAAGAATGACATGAAAGATTGAATGAATCTTCATAAATGTTGAAAGATTTAACTCAATGATCAGAGAATTATTCTTGAAGATAAGCTTGATCTTGAAGAGATCAACATTATGATCATTTAACTTGACAACGAGATGAGTGATGCTGAGATTGCAAACATTCAATCAGACTTCATATTCAATGAAGTATTTAAAACAAGAACGACAAGAAAGATTGACATTGAATTTGTAGATGATCTGAGCTATAAGCATTTCATCACATAAATGCTCAGTTAGTTTCTTCATTTTCTTGATGAACTCTTCAACATTGATTAACTTGTTTCGAGCTTAAAACGTAAGATTCTCAAGCAGAGACTCAAAAGACTTGAAGTTTAAACATGAGTTTTGACTCAAATTAATCAAGAAGAGTGATGCTAAAGTGATTAATAATGATGTGTTATTAATGACAAATTCAACTTCAGAAAGTCACTTAGCTCAATCATTCTGCATGTAGTTGACGAAGACTTGAAGATAATGCTTCATGACAGTATTGACTTTCTCAATTTGATCATCAATCTCAAAGTGATATGTCGTTAATAACTTGACATTTATCTTTAGCATTTTACACATATGCTTTCAGACATCGAAGATAAATTGTGTGTCTTGATCAGACATGAAAAACTCAGATAAATCATGATGTTTTCAAACATGAGCATAGAAGCAGTTGATAACTTCTTCAACTTTCATAAAAGTGATGAGAATTAAATGTCTCATTTTGATAAGATGATCAACGAAAACTAGAATATATTTATATGTGATATTCATGAAGATATTGAGCGATAAAGAATTTACATAGTTCATGAAGATATTACATCAACGACGTTCAAAAACTGAAAAAGAATGCAATCATTCTTGAGTTCATTGTCTAGAGAGCTTAAAACGTGTGCACATGTGATAGTTTCATATGAAGTGTTGAACATACTTATAAATAAACTGATCGCGTCGAGTCGAGTACTCGACTCGAAAAGTGTCAAGTCGAGTTGAATTTTTTTTGAAAAAGTGTCGAGTCGAATTGAGAAGTTGAATTCGAGCACTCGAGTCGAATTGAGAAGCTTGATTCGACAACCCGACTCGAAAACTCGACTCGACTCGACAAGATATTAGATAGATGTAAATAGCTTGATCGAACAGTCTACATGATTTTCCTTCATGACTTTCTATCATGTTTTCCCGTCATGACTCTCTATCAAAGTCAAACGACCTTCATGTTTTCTCTTCATGTTTCTCTTCATGTTTCTCTTTATGTTTCCCTTTATGTTTCTCGTCATGACCTTCTATCAAACGATCTTCTTGTTCTTCTTCATGTTTCTCTTCATGTTTCTCTTTATGTTTCTCGTCATGATCTTCTATCAAACGATCTTTATGTTTCTCTTCATGTTTCTCTTCATGTTTCCCTTCATGTTTCTCGCCATGACTCTCTATCAAACGATCTTTATGTTTCCCTTTATGACTTTCTACCAAACGATCTTCATGTTTCCCTTCATGACTCTCTATCAAAAGATAATGCAAAAAGATAATGCAAAAGTCGAAAATCGGAAAATTTTCTATATTTAGCTCTCTTGATATCAAGCTTGAATTCTTGGCGAATCGAGTCGAATTGACTCAATTCCCAGTCGAGTCGAGTCGCGTCAAGTTGAAAATATGCTCAACTCGACTCGAATCGAGTTGAAAATGTGAGCAATTCGATTCAAGTACGATTCGAGTTCAAAATGTCAATTCGAAACTCGATTCGACGATCAGTCTACTTATAAATGTTTGATCATCAGTAAACTTGACTGATCAGTTGATAGCTTTTTGCTCTTTCTGAGTGATCATCGATGACATTATCATGAGTGAGTTGAATGATACGAAGACGTAGTTTATCTGAGTTGAACACATACATTCTTTCTTGAAAGTACAAATGATTCTCGTGTTCTTTACACTCAACTAGAGAGATCTTGTTGTGATGTTGTGCTTCATTGCAAAGCACTTTGATTATCTGAACTGCGAATTTGTCATTGATTTCAACTTGCTTTCACAATGTCTGAGTGAGAATGTCAGTAAAATCTTTATCAAGATTCAGAATGTCTTAATCTAGCTGAGACTTGATGTTTTCAACGTTGAATTCTTCGATTTCTAGATTCATGAAAGCTAGAATTTGCAAAGATGCTGAAGTAATTGAAAACAAATGTAACTGAACTGAATCTAGAATGATGATTTGTGACTGAAGCTTCATGACTTTGATGTTGAAGATGTTAAAAGTGAGATTCTCAACAATATTAAAGTTTAAAACATGAGTTTTCAGAATTGTCTGATGTTGATATTAATATCAAGAATCAAATGTATTCTTCTTCTTAAAGAGATTTTCTGAGCGACGTGTCAGAGCATTCAACTTATCATCAATCTTGTTGAAACAATAAGCGATATGATAGTTGAATTTAGACAGAAACTCACTTCAACGAGCTTGATGATAACTTAACTGCTTAGTTGACATGAAATACTTAAGATTTTTATGATTCATGATCATCTCAACAGAATAGATAGAGTCTTTGAACTCTGATCATCATTTCTCGAAAGCGCAAACAATTATCATAAGTTCTTTATCATAAATCTCGTAGTTACACTCAACTGAGTTATGCTTCTTCGAAAAGTAAGCGACTGAATGAAGAATCTTGTTCTCATCGTACTGAAAGAGAATGTCTTTGAACACATAATTTGAAGCATTGATTTCTATCACAATCTTGTGATCTGAATTATAGTGACAAAGAATAATCTTGAAAGTAAAGACTTTTTTAAGAATGTTGAATGCAATCTGACATTTCTGAAATCAGACAAAGAGTACATCTTTTCTGATGAGATGAATGAGCGAGATAGTTATTCTACTATAGTCATAGATGAATCTTCTATAAAAGTTCGCGAAATCTAGAAAACTTTGAACGTCTTTAACGTTGATCAAGATGAGTCAATTGACAATGATGTTTATCTTAAAAGAATTCATCTTGATCTCTTTAATGATGATTATCAATTTTAGATATGAAACTTAAGTGACGTGAAACTTGCATATGATTATATTCATCTGAAGATCTGCTTCTTGCAGCTTTCGCAGAATGAGCTTGACATGAATCTTGTGCTCGAGTTTATTGTCAAAATAGATCAAGATGTCATTCAGATAAGCTGTACAGAACTTATTTAAATGTTCGCGAAAAATATTGTTAATGTAATTCTGAAACAAGACAGACTCATTACATAGATTGAAAAGTATGACTAGATACTTGAATAATTTAAATCGAGTGCAAAAAACGATGAGAACTTCATCTTCTTCTTTGATTCAAAGTTGATTGAACGCAGAAATGATATTCAGCTTGATAAAGATTTTAACTCGACTTAGATGATTCAACGTTTCTGAGATCAAAGACAAAGAATATCAATTCTTGATTGTGATAGCATTCAGATCTCAATAGTTCACGCAGAAGCAAAGTTCTTCTTCAAGTTTCTTGATGAAAAGAACAGAGATAATTATCTGAGAGTGACTGACTTGAATGAAATTTTTGCTCAAATTTTCATTCAAATAATGATGAAGTTCTAGAATTTCATCATGATTCATGTTATACAAAGCAAAGACTGAGAATTGAGCATCTTTTTTAAAATGTATGACATAATCATGAGCTTGATGCAAAGACAAGATATCAACGTTCTTCTTGAAAAAAACATTTAAAAACTTGAAATATTTAAATGATAGAATTGTGACTGAATCGACGTTCTTACTTTGTTGATAGACTTTAAGATTTTCTTGTGTCGTGAATGCAGTCAAATGAAATTTCTTTTTCATTTGATGAAGATTCAGACAATAATTCTTATCATACATACTGTCTTGAAAGTGAGATGAGAACTGAGTAAAAGTTGAGCTGTTCTTTGAATAAACAGTCAAAGTCGCGTGACGCGATTTTGACTCATCAGAGTCTAGACTAGAAGACGAGATTGACTCAAGATTCAAGAAGACATTGATTTTCTTTAAAGTGATGCTAAACACTTCAATGTCTTTGACATGAGCAACATGATCAAAGTTTCAAGCTCTCAACTTAACTATGTCAAGTTGTATAGAAGATTGATTGAATTGATCTGCTTGAAAAACAACAAAAGTTCTAAAAAAGAAATAATTTCAACACTTGATTTTTGATGAGTATTTTTTTAAATGACTTGAAGAATACAACTAAAAGCTTCTTGTTTCAGATGAGAAACAAGATTGAACGAGATTTGTTTCTTATGAATGAACTGAGTATTAGTTGACTTCTTGTAAGCAAACGAAGAGTTATATTACTTCTTGTGAGCAAATGAGAAACTGAGTTACTTTTTGCAAGCGAATTGAGAACTGAATTGCTTCTTGTGAGTGAACTGAAAACTGAGTTACTTCTTTCAAGTGAATGAGAAACTAAATTGCTTCTTGCAAGCAAACTGAAAACTGAGTTACTTCTTTCAAATGAATGAGAAACTAGATTGCTTCTTGCAAGCAAACTGAATGCTGAATTACTTCTTGTGAGCAATCTGTAAACTGAATTGCTTCTTGTGAATGATCTGTAGATTGAATTGCTTCTTGTGAGCGATTCGTGAACTGAGTTGCTTCTTGTGAGTGAATTGAGAGTGAGATTGAGAGAAAGTTACTTTGTTAACTTCAAACGAGAAATTTTCTTCTTGTTGATTAAGATCATAGATCTTGACGAGAAATGAGCAATAATGATTAAGACAGAAGAAGAAAGATAAAATGAGAATATTGTGCTCAAAATTAACATCAATGACGTGATGACAAAGTCATGATAAACTCATGATGATGAAATATTGACTTAATTCAATGACATAGAAGAATAGTCTTTCAATGTGTTCATTGAAAATCATTGTGATTTCAACAACATGAGTAATGTCATCAATTAAAGTGACTTGATCATCAAATTCTTAAAGTCTGCGAGAGTGAGTTAATTGATGCAAGAGAAGATGATGTTGTTACGTGAAGAATTTATTCATAAAGACATAAGCAGAGACTTCACTATCAATCAGAGCGAGAACGAGAACTTTAAATTGAGTTTGATGTAAAATACAGAATACTATCATGTGACTATCTTTGAATGTCAAATTGAATTCAAAGAGTTTCAAGACAGATTTTTGAGCGTGACTTAGCTCAGAGACTAAACTTTTCTTGCAAACAGCAAGACTTTTTCATCTATACTGACGACATCATTGTCATAAATGTTCATGATACGCAAAGTGAAGAGTTTCTTATTTAAGCATTCTTTAACAATTTTGTTTGAATGTTGCAACTTGCAGTAGTAGCACAGCTTTCACTTGTTGCAGATTTTCTTGATCTCAGAAATGATCAAAGTCTTATTTTGAATGATGATAATGACAAAGCTTAAATTCATTGATTCATCAAGAAACAAGAGAGAGAGAAATGAAGATACTGTTGAAACAACAGTCATAAAAATGATGATCTTTGAACTCAAAGAATTACTAGTCAATGTAAAGATGCTCTTAACTTTGATGAATGAAATGATGATGAAGACGAAGCAAGATTGATGATGCTTAAGTTGCTGAAGCTCTTCATCAATGTCAAAGAATGCTTGAACTCATTGATGAAAGATGAATGATTAAGTTTCATCAAGATTTCATCAGAAGAAGATGATAACTTGAATGAAATAATTGACATTACGCTTCAAACAATCAATCAACGAGAAATTTTTCATCAAAGAACATTCTTTCTTTTGATAGAAGAGATTGTAGTAATCGACAAAGCTATTCATGTTTTGCTTCAAGATTTCGCGAAAATATAAATGAACATCTTCTGTCTTGAAAAAATTGTTGCAGCAATGATGTAACTTATGTCATCAATCTGCAAAGATGAAAATGATACAGAGATCATTGACTCGATATTGATTCATTAGATTGTGAATCTTCTTATTTATGATGAGTCGTGACTTGATATAGATGATCTTGACTTGATGAAAAAGATAATGATCATCATTCATGTTCATATATTGTATCAGACTCTGCTCTCATGCATTCAATCGATCTTTGTTTTTCTCATACTCAAATATGTCAAGAAGCTTCTTGAATCTAAAAGTAATGAAGACAGCAACAAAGTTTGCAAAGAAGTGAATGATGAAAGAAGATTGATTGTTCAAGATTTATGCAATGATCTGAGTTATTATCGCAAGAGACTGAGAATTCAACTTTATATAAATTGAAGAACTAAAAATGATGAATGAAGATGAAGTGATGACATCATGTTGTCAAACTTGATTTTGAAGCTTTTGCATTACGCGAAAGATCTTAACTGAATTTTCAATCATACTTTGAGTGAACTGTTCAACAGCACGCTCATCATTGATTAAGAGATTGTAAAATGACTTCATTTGAGCGAAAGAATAACTAAACGAGATTTCAATGTATGAAAACGTTGCAGAAAGTGTAGATCTTTCATAATGTCAGAGACTGAGCTAAACTAAAGATACTATCAATATAAAAGACTGATATTATTATTATTACTTTGATAGAATTTAAATACAAGACAATACATCAAATAATGTACAAGATAAAAGACAAAGAGCAAAAAAAAAGAATGAGAACTTGACTTCTATATACATGAATTGAGCAGAATCAAGACTAAACAATAGTTTTATTGACTTAAAATTGCAGAAGTTTGCACACACGACTGAGATGATTGAAATAAAATTGCTGAGACTAGATTAAAATGACGATGATTAGATTGATGACTTGATTCATTGAACTAGTTCAATGAATTAAGATTATCTAAAATATTAATGATCTATGTTTTAAATTGAGTTGATGATCTGACATCATGACAATCATTCATAAAATTCTATTCAATCTCATCATCAAAAGTCATAAGAAATTGACTGTATCAATGCTGATAGCTGATATCAATCATCATGAAGTCATATTGAGTAAGCTCTGAATGAATAAAAATGAAATATTATTGAATATGCAAAATGACATCATTGTTTTTTCAAATTAATTGAATACTTCTATTTGTGAGTAGTTCGAGAAACGCGCAGTCACACTAGAGAATATGCGCGTAGATAATATGATCAAATTTGATAGTAGCTTAGTAATATTTATTCATATAGAAAGTTAACACTAGATTATGAAATACAGAAGTGAACTCTTCTTTATATACTCAAAAGACTAAGCTCAAGCATCGTCAATGAAGCAAGCAAGATTACATGCAACTCATGTGAAATTTCTCGAAGATTGTATGTAACTTGAACTCTTATCATCGATGAAACATCAAGAGTTGTATGTGACTTGAACTCTTGATAGACTCAGAGACTCTGAGAATCGATGATAGAAATTCTCATAGACTCAGATTCTCATCTGATAAATCGATGATAGCGTTGAAGAATAGTTCTCATGTTTATTCTTTATTCTCTGAAGAGTTCTGACTTTCATAGATCTGAGTTCTGACAATTATTCTTTCTTTTAATAATAACGTTCTCGTTGTTGAATTGTGAACGATCGCAAGCAGAAGAGCGATGACATCATGCGAAGTATGACATCAGAGTTCGCTGTGTGTAATTGTGTTTTTGAGATTCTGTTTTGATAGCGCGTGATCATTGTTTTATTCTTCAAGTCGCAAGCATCAAGTCTTTAGAGAATCAATGATAGCATTTGCGTCTATTTTCTTAATTCTTGTAGATCTAGATTTTGATGATAGCATATTCTTCAACTTTTGATTCTTATAAACGTAGACTGAGCATCTTCTGTGACTCATGTAAGATCTTTAGACGATCAGCAGTAGCATTCATGTCTGATCTAGATTTTGATGATAGCATATTCTTTTTAATCTTTGATTCTCATAGACGTGAGCTGAGCATTCTTTGCAACTCATGTAGAGTCTCTAAATGATTAGCAGTAGCATTCATGTTTATTCTCTGATTTTCGTAGATCTGAATTTTGACAATTATTTCATTGTTTTGTTATATTTCAACTGTTGCTTTGCAGACGTTTTATGTAGTTATGCAGTGTGTTGTCATGATTTTGACGCTTTCTTTTGTTAGCACATGCACGTCGACTAGACTTGAATTCTCATGATAACAATTGTAGCAAGAGTCGAGATTTGCTTAATTTAAAGTTTTTCTTCTATAGACAGTACTTGATAGTAGAAGCAGACAATGAGCAGAAGATAGTATCAGATAGTAGAAGTAAACAGTAAACAGAAGAGCAATGCTTCTGTTGTTTGTTGTGACTAGCGCGAGAATGATGATCATCAATGTTTATGTTTATTTGTTGTGAAGTAATGAATTTTCATCGACTCATCTCTTTTATCTTCTGCGTGATTTTCAGCTTTCTTTCTTTTTCAACTTTTGTTCTTGCATTCAATCTTCATCTCATTATTTTACTCGATCTTTTATTCATTCTGTAGAGTAGTTCTGTACAATTTCTTCAAGTATCATGATCATAGTGAGTATGAATCAACTTCTTGATTTGATGATGATGAGCTGATGATATCTTGAATGAAGATGAAGAAGTTTAAAAGAAGTGAACAACACAGTTCTTCGTCGTATCTCTCTTTTAGAACATGAAACATGCTTGCATTACATCTGCTTGCTTTCTTCATTATTGATTCTTCGTTTCACATCAGCACGCTTGTTGTGTTTGCTGCTTGCGTTCAATTCTCTCATTCTCACGTCATCTTTAATCAGAAATCTGTCTCTCTTTCTCTCTACATGAGAAATCTCACGTCATCAACTCAGCATCACAAAACAGCTCTGAATGTGTACAGCAAAGAGATTATGATACAACTCTTGAATAAATGTAAAAAGTGTGTGAAAAGAAATGTAAACTGCGTAAAAATAAAGTTTTCTATTGAAAAGAATTTCAAGAAATGCGCACTATGCGTTGTTACTGAGACAAATTGCAAGTATAAGTTGTAAGTATAATTTTCAGTTTTCAATAACTTTAAAATGTGAAAATTGTTATGAGTCTGCATAGAGCGAATCATATGAGTGTATTCTAACTAGAAGTTCAAAGCTGAAGTAGAAAGAAGATGCAACACGACGTGAGTTTTACTCACGAAGGCACGCTAGACCGCTAGCGTGTCAACAACAGCTCTATTCACAGCTCTATACTAGTCTATGTTAGGCTAATCAGGCTAATCAGAGGTAACAGAGATGCATGCTTGCAACATTACCTCTTCTCTTCATCTAGCAATGTTCTCATTGCTGCAGTTCGATCGATCGATTCTTGTTGAGTCGATTTCTAACTTAACTTGTTCGAATACTTCTGATGAAAGTCATTTACAATCTTCGAACAGTCTTCAAACTCATTTTCATCGACATTGTATCAATGTAGATCGACGTCATAGTCTTTTCAATTGACACGATATTGCAGTCGTTTATCTCGTTCGTAGTGTCTGAAGTTCAGTATGTTCTTCACTTCTCATTCGTCTTCATCATCTATCACTATAGAATCAGACGACTTATTTCATTGTTCTTCAAGTGTCACGGACTGAGGGCTGGATGGAACCAGGATGGAATTCTAATAACTAGATTTTAGATACAAGACGTTGCACGAAGAAGAAAGGAAAGAAAGAGATCATTCAGAGGTTCTTATACCCCATGA
>JAABVA010002807.1_pt1 | contig 17029 bp, 16 predicted proteins | sample 5560331 | NCBI WGS metagenome assembly JAABVA01 (sample SAMN12812661, study PRJNA571458) | rock metagenome | isolation source: Antarctica rocks | place: Antarctica: Victoria Land, Mt New Zealand sud | collected 2016-01-07 | reverse complement strand
GTGAAACCCGGTAATTTGCTGATTGGGCGCAACGGCCAGATATTGTTATCCGATTTCGGCACGACGCTCTATCTTGGCACCTATACGCACGCCTCGCTTGGTGAGGTAACGGGGACCGCTGCCTACATGCCGCTTGAGCAATGGCAGGGCAATCCACGGCGCGACTCCGATCAATACGCCCTCGCCATCTGTTGCTATGAGCTGCTCACAGGACGTACACCTTTTGTTTACAAGCGTATTGAGGAGATGTGGAATGCTCAAATCAACGAGCCGCCAGCATCACCGCAACGCTGGAACTCGCGTGTTCCCGTAGAGGTTGCAGCGGTGTTGCTACGCGCTCTGGCAAAGGACTATCACCGCCGTTATAGCAGCATTACAGAATTTGCCGACAGATACGCGGACGCCGTGCAAACGGCACTACAACGCTACGTCTGTCATCATTGCGGACAACAAAACCGTACAGGTGCCCAACGCTGTACCTTTTGTGGGGCCGAACAGGATAACCGTCTCTGTCCCTATTGCGATGCGCCACTACGTTTTGGGCAGCGGTGTTGCTCGTCTTGTGGTCGTCTCACCTTGCCACAAATGCAGGTTGTGCGTAGTCCACTTGTGGGCGTCAGTGTACGACAAGGACGCTACACCATTAAACGTGTCCTCAAGCAGTCGGACGACACACACGTTACGATGGCGGTGGCATATGATACTCGGATGAACGAACGCCAGGTTGTATTGAAACGCTGGGAATGTGCCGATGCCTTGCCGCGCCGTGCGAAAGACGTAGCCTACTACGATCAGGCTACCGCATCACTCGCAAAGCTACATCACCCTTTTGTGCCAGCCGTGCTTGATCGTTTCGCTGAAGGCAAGCACTACCACATGGTATTGGCTTACGTTGATGGCGAAAGCATCGAGGAGCGTCTACAAAAATTGCTACATCCGCTATCAGAGCGTGATGTGTTAGGCTATATGAATACGCTGTTGAACACGCTGATTGCAATTGAGCAGCAACATGTGTATCATTATGACATCTCGCCTGCGAACATTCTTATCGAGCAGAAGCGTGGCCGTGCATTTCTTACGGGCTTTCAAGTACAACCACCACCACCTGATCCCAGCATACGTATTCCAGTCACGCGCAATCGCACAACGCGCAAACTTGCCATCTCGCCCTACCTACCCATTCAGGACAAGCCTTACGACTTCCGCACTAGCATCTATATGTTAGCCGCAACGATGCACCACGCCCTCACGAACATCGCGCCACCACACTACCCGGCCTATCCACCTGTGCGTATGCTCAACCCTGATGTATCACCCGAACTCGAAGCCATCTTGAGCCGCGCATTGTCAGAGGAACGCACGTTGCGCTACCAAAGCTACGAAGAGATGCGGAAAGATGTACAAAGGTTATTGTAATAATAATGATTGCCGTTGACGACCAAATTTGGTCGTCAACGGCAATCATTATTATTACCCTCTCTTATTGAGTGCGACGTATTCCGTCACTTTGGGGCCAGTATAATCGGCACGGGGACGGATAAGGCGGTTGTTGGCGTACTGCTCAAGAATGTGCGCGGTCCAGCCTGCCGTGCGGCTACTCGCGAAGATAGGTGTGTCCAGGTCAATCGGAACATCGAGCGAGTAGTAGACGGAGGCCGAGTAGAAATCAACGTTGGCGTAGAGACCCTTATGTTCCTTCATGTACTTTTCGACGATACGCGATATCTCATACCAGCGCGTATCATTATTGCGTTTCCCTAGCTCCTCGGACATGGCTCTCAGGTGGGTCGCGCGTGGGTCATCGGTGCGATAGACACGGTGCCCGAAGCCCATAACGCGCTCTTTACGCTCCAATGCATCGTGGATATATGCCTCGGCATGTGCTGGCTCGCCGATTCGCAATAGCATACGAATGACCTGCTCGTTTGCACCACCATGCAAAGGGCCAGAAAGTGCGCTGATAGCCGCAGTAACGGAGGCATACATATCGGCCTTAGTACCAGCACTCACGCGAGCAGCAAAGGTCGAAGCATTCAATTCATGATCTGCATGCAAGATGAGCGCGACATCCAGCACATGGGCGACATACTCATCGGGCATCTTGCCTGTCAGCATGTAAAGAAAGTTGGTGGCATGATTGGAGTCATTCAGGGGGATTACCAGGTCTTTGCCATTGCGAATATTCTCCCAACTCGCCACAATGGTAGGTAGCACAGCAGTCAAACGCAATGTCCGTTGTTGGTTCGCGGCTTCGGATTTATCGTTCAGGTCGGGGTCAAAAGCAGCAAGAGCCGAGACAGAGGTACGCAGCACATCCATCGGCGTAGTCGTTGTAGGCAGAAGACGCATGATATCGACTAGCCGCCCTGGTAGAGGACGTTGCTTGATAAATTGATCCTGTACTTCCTCAAGCTGCGCTCGTGTTGGCAACTTCCCATGCCATAACAGATATGCGGTCTCTTCAAAAGATGAATGCTGCGCCAGATCATGAATATCAACGCCAAAGTAGGTAAGCTTTCCTAGTTTACCGTCGAGATCACAAATACTTGACGTTGTTGCAACAACATCTTCCAGTCCTGCGCCAGTGGTGGACATAAACGCTCCTTCGTGAGAATAGATGCTTCTTCATAGAAGGCAATAGCCCTTGTATGGGGCAACCTCTGCTTCCTCGACGAAGCAGAAACGCATTGCAGCATAACGCTTTTACCCATCACGCAACAAGGTATTGTGCCTATTGTGGATATTATAGTCCCGCGTCTCAAATAGTGTCAACGCTACCGTCTAGTCGCACCATACAAAATATGCTACACTGGCGCAAAGAGCGAGAGAAGTGAGGGAAGCAATGAGTAAGGCCGTGCGCGATGATGAAGAACAACTCATCGCCCGTAGCCAATGCGGAGACGTAAACGCATTCAACCAGTTGGTGCTACACTATCAGCAGACGCTGTATAGTGTTGTCTTCCGCATGCTCGGCGACCCCGATACGGCAGCAGATGTGACGCAGGATGCTTTTGTTGCGGCCTTCAAGGGCATTGCATCATATCGTGGTGGCTCCTCGTTTCGGGCGTGGTTGTTGCGCGTTGGTTCAAACATGGCCTGCGACCACTGGCGACGTACACAACGCCGACCAGCCGAGTCACTCGAAGCACTCACCGAAGACGACGAGACACATACCCCTGCTATGCTGAGCGCGTTAGCGACAACAGGACTGGAAGGCAATCCCGAAGAGACGTTGCTCAATCGGGAGCTACAGGACCTTATGCAGCGCGGATTAGAGGATATTCCACTGGAACAGCGCGTCGCGGTGGTGCTGTGTGATATCGAGGGTCTTTCATATGAAGAGATTGCCGTCGCAACACAGGCATCAATCGGCACTGTACGCTCGCGTATCTCACGTGGACGTGGTCGCCTACGTCTGTATCTACAGCAGCACGGGGAACTTTTACCCAGCCGTTATCGTCTTACTAAAGAATAATCATAATTGTAATCAACACGTTTTTACGGAGCATATGCGTGGCAAAACAAGATCGGCATCTTACAACAGCACGGCTTTCGACCTTTATTGACGGGCAACTCTCAGCGGAAGAACAGGCGCAGAGCGAAGAACACCTACGCACCTGTGAGGTATGTCAACAGCAACTCGCAGAGTTACGCCAGGCAATTGCGCTCTTACACGCCTTGCCACAGCCCAAACTGCCACGCTCATTTACGCTACCCGTTGCCGACCCTACCATTGCAACAAGAGCGAACTCCACGCCGCGCCCATTGACGCCTGTGACACCGCTACGACAAAGAGGGAGTTGGCCTGTCTATGCAAGTGGAGCCATCAGGATTGTAAGCACACTTGCCGCTGTTATCGGCATTGTCTTCTTGCTCTCTGGACTTTTCGGCACCGTCATAGGTGTACATGGTGGTGCCAGTTCCAGTACTGGTGTCACAAATGCAGGCTCACAGAGCCAATCGGCGGTACCGCATGTTGTTACGCCACGCGAGACCGTAGCAACTGTAAAGAAGGTGACGCCTACACCTACAACTGTACCATCAGTCACAAGTCCTGGCCCAAACAATCATCCGCCAGCACAGCAAAATCAGCAGCAACCACTGCTTAGCCTCCTCGACCTGCGCCTGCCTGGAAGCCGCGCACTGATTGGAATAGTGCTGGTGGTGCTTGCAATTATTGGCTTTGTGGTGCTAGGGAGACGGGTGTAAAGTGGAATAGCTAAAACAACTACGTAAAGCACAAAGTGTTGCAATATTACGCAGTTTTTTGTATGTTCTATGGAGAACACACATATTTTTGCTATACTTTCTACTTGCAGAACAGAGACAAACTTATGGATACACCTTTCGCACTCATTTCGTCCACGATCAATGTGGTGGTCACAGGAATTTTCGCGGCAGTTGTCTTGCGGCAATATTTGCGCCGCCATCGTTCGTACCAGATGTACTGGTTTGTTGGCCTATTGATGGCCTTTATTGCGACTCTCGCCTACGTCTTCATGTTACGTGTAGGACCGACGAGCTACAATGGGATCATTCTCTTTCGCGCCTACTACATTCTCGGTGTTCTGACCCCTGCATGGTTGGGACTAGGGAGTGTGGCACTGATAAGTAGTCCGCGTGCCACAACGCTCTGGCTGACTTTTCTCTATCTACTCAGTGGGTTGACAACCGCACTGGTACTACTGGCGCAAATAAATATGCATATGCTCAGCCAGATTGTCGGCCCCGGCACAGGCATTCTGCAACCGGGTCCCTGGCTTGTTGCAGTCATTATCATCAATACGCTAGGTGTCGTCGCGGTTGTGGGAGTCGCCATCTATTCAGGACTAAAGCTGTATCGTCGGCAACAAAATATAGCGGGACTTCGCACCAGCAATATTCTCTGGGCAAATGTACTTATTCTCATCGGAGATTTACTAAACGCGGGTGCGGGCAGTGTCGCACGCATTCTCGGTTTTGAGAGTGGCTTCTGGGTCCTCATGGCACTTGGTTGGGTCGTCTTTTTCGTAGGTGTGTTGCTTGCCAGTCGTCGCTCCACTCCCGCGAAAGTGGGAGCAGCAAAAGATTTCGAGGATGCGGAAAAGCGTCTGGCATCTTCAAAATAAATTAGATGGCATGGTATCGAGGCTCGCCTCGATACCATGCCATCTAATTTATCTTTTCTTTATTGCGAGGCTTGGAGTTCGCCCAGAGTGACATTAATGGTTTGTTGCTGTCCACTTCGGTAGATTGTGACAGCGACACGATCACCAGGGTTCTTCGTGATGAGAGCGTTTCCTAGCGATGATGCATCGTTCACCGCCGTATTATCTATCTTCACAATCACATCACCCTGTTTCAAGCCCGCGCCAGCGGCTGCCCCACCGCTGCTAAGATTGGTGATTAGCGCACCATGATCGATGCCTAGATTATATTGTGATGCGAGAGCCGCATCGACACTTGCCACACTGACACCCAGTACGGCGCGACCAGTATGTGTCACCTTGCCAGTCTGAATGATCTGTGGCATGATGAGCTTAACACGATTGGACGGGATGGCAAAACCGACACCGTTCGCTGGCGTGTTGAACTCTGGGTCAATCGCGGTCAACGTCGGGACACCGATCAGATTGCCGCTCATATCGACGAGCGCACCACCGCTATTACCAGGATTGATTGGCGCATCGGTCTGAATAGCATCGGGAATAGTTGCCCCACCTTGACCTTCGGAGACGCTACGGTTCAGCGCACTGATGATACCATTTGTTACGGTCTGTGTATTGCCAAGCGGATTACCGATTGCCAGTACCTCTTGTCCAACCTTGAGTTGTGACGAATCACCAAGTGTGATAACGGCTAAATTCGCTGTTGGGTTAATCTTAATTACCGCGAGATCATCAGCGGCATCGTTACCCACAAGTTGAGCGGCTACCCGCGTACCATCGGAAAGCACCACTTGTATCGTGTTCGCCCCGGAAACAACGTGATTATTGGTCACGATGTAACCCTGCTTATTAACGATTTCGCCTGAGCCGAGGGCACTACCACTGGCCGTTGTCACGTTGACCAGCACAATCGCTGGTCGTACCTTCGCAATCACCGCCTCGCGTTGCGCCTCGCTCGTACTCGCAACCGTCGTCGTTGATGAAGAGCTTGACGATTGCGTCGCTGTCGTCAGCGCAGGTGCGGTACTGCCGCGCCCAAACTCCCAGCCAGCGAACAGGCCAGTACCAAAGACAACCGCGAGGAGCAGGGTCAGTAGCAAGATAGCTCCTGTGCGTAGGCCACGCGACTGTCTGCGTACAGACGGCTGCACCTGCTGGGGCGGTATCGGCATACGAGGGTCGGTATTAGTGTTGTATGTATAAGGTTGTTGCGCTGGAGCGTTCTGCCAGCTCGTCTGGGAATAAGTGGGCACAGGACTATTATATCCATCATACTGCTGTTGCGGATTCATGGGACGACCAGTCTGCATCCCCGGGTTAGTGCGCTCAGTCGTGTCATCGTGCATATCTACGGCAGAAGTTCCCTCCGGTGTATTTCGGTCTGTCGTATCTTCATGCATATTGGGATTGAACATATTATTGCACCTCGTATACTAATCACTTACGCATACTCTTTAGTATGAACACGGATTTCTTTTCGCTATGGATACTATAGACCAATATATTCAAAAGAGTCTGAGGGATTTGTAAAGAGTTTGTATAGTTAGAAAATGAAATGGTTGCTTAGCAATACAATACCAACGGACGCCCACAAGGGGCTACTCTACTATACTTTTTTGCGCTTCGCGCATTTTGTGTATAGTAGAGTAGCCCCTTGTGGGCGTCCGTTGCCGTATAAATGGCTAGTGCTTTTTTTTGGCGAGTATGATATAATCGTGAGACGTTGTAGAGTGCATAGTGGCTCGGAAAAGATTATCTGCTGCACGCGGCGCGATACACGCGAATACAAGAGGACACAACCAAGTACGTCCGAGAATTAGGAGAAACATGGCATATACTGATCAGACACTGGCTTGCCGCGACTGCAACCAGGAATTTGTCTTCACGACTGGCGAGCAAGAGTTTTACGCTAGTCACGGCTTAACCAACACACCGAGTCGCTGCCCTTCCTGCCGCTCTGCACGCAAAAATCAGTCTGGTGGCTTCAGTGGTCGTAGCGGTGGCTCCCGCGAACCCCGTCAGATGTACTCTGCAACTTGCTCTAGCTGTGGAAACGAGGCCCAGGTGCCGTTTCAGCCGCGTGGCGACAAGCCTGTCTATTGCAGCGATTGCTTCCAAACGATGAGTCCAGCCAGTGGTCGTTCTAATGACCACAGATCGAGCTGGTAACAACAATGAGTGAAGTACGCGTAAACCCAGGTGACTCTTTCGAGATCGCCCTCAAAAAATTCAATCGTAAAGTGCAGCAGGACGGCATTCTCTCTGAAGCACGCCGCCGCGCCTACTACGAAAGTCCCCAGGCGCGCCGCAAGCGCAAGGCCGCAGCACAGCGCCGTAAACAGCGCCGCACACGTCAACCTGCTTAAAACAACTACAATTAATTGATCAACAAAATTGAAACCAGGGCACCCGCAAGGGGATGCCCCTCCCATAGACGAACGCATTAACAACAATCTGTTGTATGGGAGGGGCATCCCCTTGCGGGTGCCCTTGCTTTTCACGTATCACGCTTTTTTGTTTTGTTATAAAAGCTTCTCTAACGTCGGCAGAACAACATCATCTTTATGGCTCTGTAACATCTCGCGGATACGTTCGGCAACCACGAGGCGAATACGACGCTGATGCTGCTCATAACGTGCCAGGTCGTCCGATTGCAGCCCTGTCACCTCGACCCAGGGCATGAGCGATTCCATGCCAACAGGGGGATGATCGAATTGTACCCACACGTCCATCTCCCACTTCTCAGGACGTGGGATGTCGAAGAGAATTTCGTAGTTGGCAATGTCAATTTCCAAAGCGTTGGCGAGTGAACTCGCCAACGATTGCTCGACCTTACGCCGCCGCTCCGCATCCCAGAAGAGAGCGTCGAGACGATGAAAGAGACGACCTGCCGGACGACTTACCTCTAGCACGACTTTATATGGACGGCGTAGTTCAAGATCAGATGCCAGCGCACGCGCACTCGCGGGCATCGTCGGTTGTGCTAACAGGGTCAGCAACGAGTGGTCATCCAGCCCCATAAGCTGCTCAGCCTGTAGCACCTCTGCACTAATGGCATCGTGGATCGCCCGCAGGAGCATCACCTGAAAAGAGCGGCTCGTATGATGCCAGTAGATATTATCGAACATCTCCTGCCGTGCGTGAATCAGTGAATGCAGTGGACTAATGCCCTTCTGCGTCACCACCATCCGTTGTTGACCTGCCACATCAGCGTTAATACGGAGAGAACTCAGTAAACGCGAAACATCGACGCCGCCATAAGGTACATTGCAAGCACGAGCGTCACGTGGTAGATAATCGAGCTTGTCTACATCGAGGGCACCGCTCAAGAGGTGTCGTAAGAGTTCATCGTCTGCTGGCAATGCTCTCGTCTTAGGCGGATCAATAAAGTCTGCAACACGTTCGGGCGAGAGGTGATAGTCTTGCTCAATAATCGTCGCAATTTCGCCGCTTTCGATAATTGCGCGTCCGACCTGCTCATGCAGAATAATTGGAGGTCCCAGTTCCTCTATAGTATGCGAAAAGGGATAGTGCCCGATGTCGTGCAGAAGTGCCGCAACAACCAGCGTTTGTATACTACTGATTTTTACACCGTGCAGTCCACCATCGGCACCCCGTTGGAGAAGGGCACGCAGAGCACGTACTGTCAGATGGTAACAGCCGAGGCTATGCTCGTAACGGGTGTGTGTAGCACCGGGCCAGATACGATACACGAAACCAAGCTGTTTGATTTGCTGGAGACGCAAAAAAGCTGCCGTGTTAATAAGCTTTTCCTCGCGTGGTCCAAGTGGGATAAGATCATAGAGACTATCGCGAATAGTGCTACTCGGCCTGGTATCGGGTAACAAAGGAAAACCATCAGCATCGACCCAGGACGCATGCATTCCTGGTTGCACTGTGGTTTCAGTCGTGGAATGATGAGAATTATTCGTTGTTGGTATAGTAGAGCGTTTTGTGCGAACGCCCCTGGAACGTTGCGTGTTCATACGCCTGATTGTAACAGAGATACAGGAAGCTTGTCTATGGTTGTTTATCATTGCCCGACAAAGAAATATTATTATATAATTGGAAGAGCAACATACTCTCCCTATTCCAGGGAACAATGCGACGGACGCCCGTGATCGTCCGTCGCATTCCTATTACAAAAGGACGCACTTTATTTTATGCATAACACGCCCGACATCAAACTGCTCGCCATAGATATTGACGGCACCTTACTCACTCCACAGGGACAAATTGCGCCGCATACCATTGCAGCGGTACGAGCCGCACAAGAGGCTGGTATTCTTGTGACACTGGCAACCGCACGCCGCTATCTCAACACAAAACCAATAGCAGACGCGCTAGGTTTGTCAATTCCGCTTATCCTCTATGATGGAGCTATAATCATTCAGCATCCGCAAAGCGAAGTTCTTCATATGCATCCATTGCAGGCAGAGATAGCACAGGAGGCGGTAGAGATACTGGTTCGCCATGATGTTCAGCCAGTTGTTCATCATATTACCGACGGTATCGAAGAGATATGGACAGGGCCAGCCGAACGAGATAACGCATGGATTGCTGACTATTTCGCATCATTTTCAGCCACGATCAGGCGCACGTCGTATGCCACGCTTTGCACTGGACAGCGAGACCCGTTGCGCGTTGTGGCTTTTGCACCAGATGAGATTATTGTGAGCTTGATACCGGGGATATCAGCCTTGCCCTGTAGTTGGAACGCCATTAAGCAAGGAAATTATGGTTATGCAGAAATGGCGATTATGCATACGCACTGCTCAAAAGCCAGTGGCTTGACGACCCTTGCGCGGCAGGTAGGGATTCCACTGGCGCAGGTGATGGCACTCGGTGACAACAACAACGATATCGAAATGCTAGAGGCCGTTGGTTGGGGAGTGGCGATGGGGCAGGCATCTGACACTGTAAAGGCGAGTGCCAATGCTGTCACACTCAGCAATACCGAAGACGGTGTAGCATTAGCAATTGAGAAGTACGCGCTCCACTTACGCACTGCGTGATGACAGTAACGAAGCCTCAAACTCTTTCAAGCGAGCAACCTGACGCTCATTTGGAGCCGCCTGCCAGCGTTTTTGCTGTACCAACACCAGCGCGTCACGCCCCGACATACCATCCTGTACCAATGTGGCACAGGTGAGCAGAACGCTACGACCCACACCGTGTTCACAATGAATAAGAACCCGTCCACCTTTTTTGATCTGCTCGTTCGCCCATTTCGCGCCTTCCGCAAGCTGCTCTACGCTCAAGGGATAGGTGTCGGGCGTTGGAAGATAGAGGAGTGTAATGTTTTCTTTTTGCAACGCCTCTTCATCGTCCTCATACTCCGAACGGGTATCGATCACATGGGTTACACCACTCAACCCTAATGCATGCATATCTTCCGGGCGTATACGTCCGCCAACCGCGAGATGTTCGTTCACCCAACTCATGTTCAGCTTGTCGGGAAGGGGAAGGTGCAAGGCTCGCGCGATACGTTCTCCTGGTGAATTTTCGGGGAAGAGACGAGCGGCGATGCGTGTCCAGAAACGATAAAGGAGACGCATCACTCCGGTTGTCGCCCAGCGTGTTGTGGAAAATTCGACATGTTTCTGCGGCGGTTGCTGTATATTTGATGACATGTGTATTTGTTTCCTTGCTCTTTTCGAGCGTTTTACAGGTACTTCGGACTACTAATGTTCAGCTTGTCTAGCTCTTCTCTCTTGTACAAACTTATCGAAGTCGCTTCTCTTTATGGAATATCTTCCCACGATGTTCGTCTCTGCAAGTAACTCTCCGTTCTTTACCCATCGTCGTACTGTTTTCTCTGCAATGCCTAGCTCTCTTGCTGCTTCTGCTATGGTCAACGTTTCTTCACCCATGTCTATCTCCTAGACGTTTTATCCTCATTATAGCACATCGTTAAAGGGTAGACATTCTATATATTCTATGCTATACTTATCATATGCAATATATGGTAAGTCTATATAGTAGAGAAAGAAAACGTACAGTAGCAAGTAAAAACGAAAAAGACGTACGTGTCTGCGTATCAATCATCTATCCGCATGAGTTGGGCAACTAAAAGCTAGATAGGAGAGAACGATGCAAGCTATAGTCAAAATAACAGATGCCGATGTACGAACAGGCTATGAAGAGGCTCACGAGCCAACGTATACTGATTGCAAGATACGAACGGACACGAGTCTCGTCGAGGTCATACGGGCGATGCTCACGGAAGTAGCACAAGAGGGCAACCTATCCGAGCAGCAGTTACGACAGTCAACAGGCTTTATCATTGGCATCTTGTCCCTTGATTAGCCATCAGTTGTAGGCGAAGCGAAGAGAACGGGCGGGGGATACTGATGGTGGGTATCTCCTGCTTGTAGCAAATGAACGGGTGACCGAAGCCATACACCACTTAGGACGGACGTGTCAAGAAAAAAGAGCAAGTATGAACACGGTGAGAATCTACCAACTGAATAACCTGTCACAGACCCAGTTTCACCGCTTGCGTGATGCACAGATGGAAGCAGCGCAGGTATGGAATCTGTGTATGCACATGCACAAAGACGCGCGTGTGCAACATGACAAATGGCCTGGACTCAAAGAGTTACATGAGGCAACCAAACATCGGTTTGCACTGCACAGTCAATCGGTGCAGATGGTAATGCGTGCCTTCCTTGGCAACGTGGATACCACGCGACAACTCAGGCAAACGCACCCGCAGATGCGAATGCGCTATCCCTACAAAGACAAGCGGTTCTATCCGGTGATGTGGCCTGCACAAGCCGTGTCACGCGAACAGGGACGTGTGGTGTTGCCAATGGGTAGAGGACGCAAATCGCTGGTCTTGTCTTTGGACTTGCCAGGAAATAGTGGAGCGTGTACACTTGTTTGGAATAATGGGTTTGAGTTGCATGTATGTGTCGAGACACCACAAGCTGACAACGCGCCTGGGGACAACCACGCAACGGTCGATTTGGGCGAGATTCACCTTGCGGCTGTGACCACGAATACCGGAAAAGCGATGATTGTGACTGGACGTGGTATTCGGTCGCTCAAACGGCAACGCACGATGCAGATTCGCAGCATTACCAAGAAGCAGAGCAAGTGTACCAAGTATTCGCGGCGGTGGAAGAAGTTGCAGCGAGCCAAGAACAAGCAGTGCCGCCGTGCCGAACGCCGTATCCGCAATCAACGCCACCAAGCGACACGCAAAGTGATTAACTTTTGTATTCAGAAAAAAGTTGGCACGCTCTTTATTGGCAATCCGCATGGCGTCCGCAATCAGAACAAAGGGCGACATCAGAACCAACGCATGGCCTTGTGGGAATACGGTAAGGACATCAGTTACCTGACGCACAAAAGTAAGCAAGCCCACATGGTGTGCTTCACTGGCTCGGAACGAGGAACAAGTAGCCAGTGTCCTACATGTGGGCATAAGCATAAGCCAAGCAACAGGCGATGGACCTGCAAAGCATGCGGGTTCAAGGGGCATCGAGACCTTGTAGGGTCTATCAACATGCATAAACTCGCCTTTGGCGAACAGGTGAAGTTTCCTCGTTCCTTCACGTATCTACGTCCTAGTTCGCTAGGGAAAGTAGTAGTCGGGTAGACACGCCCCTCTGTTGTTTGAGTTCGTGTGCAGATCAACCACATGTTGTAGACATGGTTCCTTCGGGAACAGGCCATACTGTACATAGGCTCAGAAACTTATCCCTGCAAGGGGATGAGAGTGTCATCTAATATCTCTGTCGTTTTCGGCGAAGCCGCGCATACGAAGATTGGAGAGGCGGCGCATCACGGGACTCTTCAGCAATGTTCGTGGTATACGGCGCCGGAAACGACGAATACGAATCGCAGATTTCAAGCGACTCGACAGAGTGTGGCTACGAATTTTCCAGCTTTGTGATTGCCAGACGCTCGGCTTAGTGCCAACAGGTAAATAGCCCAGGATACATTGAGCGATATCAAAGGAGGCACGTGGGCGGCTAATCCGTTTTGCATTCTCCTGCTGTTGACGGAGTTCTGGCGAACCAGGTCGAATCAGTTGGCGTAGTACGTCGATCAGCGTTGGTGCATCGAGTGCCAGCACGCCTACTTTGTTGTTCACCACAAAATCAATATTCCCCTCTTCCTGTCCAGGCACGTAGCCGCTCAAAATCACAGGGAGGTTACAGGCCAATGCCTCACAGATTGTTCCTGGTCCAGCCTTGGTAATAATCACATCAGAGGCGTGCATCAGTTCGGGCATATTTTGCACAAAACCGAAAATCTTTGCAGGCACATGGAGACTTGCACGTGTGCGCTGCAAGTGGGTGTACAGGCGTCGATTACGTCCCGTCACCACAAGCAGTTGCACAGGCAGATGTGCCCGCGAAATAGCACGCACCGCCTTTTGTAGCCCACCAGCACCATCTCCACCACCAACGAGCAGGATGGTGGGAATACCCACTTTCAGGTTAAATTTACGCTGTAACTCTTCTTTGCTCGCCACTGGTAACGTATACTTAGGGTCTATAGGCATACCTAACATACTGACGTGTTCGGGATCTAAATGGCGCTGCAAGTAGAGTTGTTTGGCTTGCTCGGTAGGCACCACGTAGCAATCAACACCAGGAGTAAACCAATAGCTATGGATGCTCACAAGATCAGTGACAACCGTGATAAAGGGAATGTCGAGGCGTAGTTCGCGTAGGGCACGTACAGTAACATCATTGAGCATGGGGTGAATAGAGACAATGACATCAGGCTGCACACTGGTAATCAAGCGCAGTAACCCATTTAGGACCAGAGGCGTTGCCAGAGTATTGACAGCTTTTACCCCTGATGCATTGTTACTTTGCCTGAAAACCTCGCCATACAGTTTTGGATTATAACGAATAGTTGGACCATATAACTTCACCGCTTCACGTAGTGGGAAGCGGCTATACTCTTCAAACACATCGACAATCTCTACGCGATAGGTGAGAGGAGGGGTCAGGATAGCAGTTGCCTGACTTGTCCTTTGTGTGCCACCGCTCTCTACTGTAGATTGGGCAGCAGGGTGTACCTGCCACTCCTGTTGTTGTTGTGAGATCAGCTTGATGGCATTGCTGATTGCGTTCGCGGCACTGCGATGACCCGCACCCGTGTCGGCAATCAGGAACAGGATGGTTCGTTGTGTCGCATTCACTAGAAAATTCACCCCTCATTACAAAATAAAACATGTATACCATTACAACTGAAAAAGGGATAAGGGACCATTTGTACTTGCCCTTATCCCTCGAATATACGCTAAAATCTTACTCTTCTTCTTTGAGATTAAAGCGTCTGCGGAAACGCTCCACGCGGCCTGCAGAGTCAAGAATGCGCTGCTGACCAGTGAAGAACGGATGACACTTTGAACACACGTCAACCTTCAACACAGGTTTGACGCTGAGTGTTTGAAAGCTGTTGCCACAAGCACAACTGACTGTGGACTCGACATAATTTGGATGAATTCCCTTTTTCATTATCTTTGGCTCTCCCAGAATATCAATGGTAATAGGCACGTCACGGGGGAGCATTTCTTCCACCGCGTCTCGTCTACCGACACTGCCAACAACTATTTTCGCTAGCAATTCAGACATGATTGTACATGTATCCTATCGCTACGTCAAGTGTGTATTCCAATCGTGGAGTGTGTCGCATAGCATAACCTTCGCGCCATTGTTCGCATACACCTATGATAACACAGAGTAAGACGATTTTATGCCCACAAAGATAACGATTAGCCTCTTGTGGTACACTACGTTCAGACTCTCATGGCATAATTAAAGGAACCATAACAACAACATGATTGAACGCTATTCTTTACCAGAAATGGCTGCTCTCTGGTCATCCACGTATAAGACTGACAAATGGTTACAGGTCGAACTACTCGTCTGCGAAGGTTGGGCGCGTGAAGGCGTCATCCCACAAGACGCTATCGAGAAGATACGGCAGGCCAGCTATAACGCGCAACGTATGCAGGAGATAGAGCAAGAGACGCATCACGACATCATTTCATTTTTGCGCTCCATTCAAGAGCAACTCGGACCGGAGGGGCGTTTTATTCATCTCGGTCTCACCTCTTCTGATGTACTCGATACAGGCTTAGCAGCCCAGATCAAGGCAGCGGGTCAATTGCTCACAACGTCGCTCGCAACACTGGTAGATGTGGTGGCACAAGATGCTGTGCAGTACAAATACACGTTAATGGCAGGTCGTACACATGGCATACATGCGGAGCCACTCACCTTCGGCCTAAAACTTGCGCTATGGGTCGATGAACTACGCCGCCAGCAGCAACGCCTGGGTGCCGCACTGGAACAGGTGACAGTAGGGAAGATATCGGGAGCAGTCGGTACCCATGCCACTGTTCCACCACAGATCGAGGAGTTTGTTTGCGAACACATGGGTCTGGGGGTGGCACCCATTTCTAGCCAGATCGTACAACGTGACCGCCACGCGCACTTTATGACAACGCTCGCTCTCATTGGTAGTTCGCTTGAGAAGATGGCACAGGAGATTCGCCATCTACAGCGCACAGAATTGAGCGAGGCGTTCGAGCCGTTTGGCTCTGGACAGCAAGGGTCGTCCGCGATGCCACACAAGCGTAATCCCGAACTCTGTGAGCGCGTCTGTGGCCTCGCACGTGTGCTACGGGGCTACAGCGTGACTGCGATGGAAGATGTCGCCCTCTGGCATGAGCGCGATATCAGTCATTCTTCAGCCGAACGTATCATCATCCCCGACGCATGTGTACTTCTGCACTACATGCTTTCAATCTTTACGAACGTGATGCAGGGACTACAGGTTGACGAGGAACGCATGCAGACAAACCTGAATATGACTGGCGGCCTCGTCTATTCACAACGCATCCTGCTCGCCCTGATCGACAAAGGCGTGGGAAGGCAAGAGGCATACAAGATGGTGCAAAGAAACGCAAAGCAGGTATGGAGCATGGCGAGCAAAGGTGCAGTGCAAGGTCCCGCACTACTCGAAGCATTAAGCAACGATGCCGAGGTTGCTGAGTATCTTTCACCCGCTGAACTACGTACACTTACTAATAACGAATACTATCTCAAATATATTGATACATCGTTCAAGAGAATAGGGTTGTAGTACCAATGTGTGTAGAGATGCAGGAAGACCTTGCGGTCTTCCTGCATCTCTACACACATTGGTATCAATTGAAGGACACCAATCATTGAAAACTTCTGAGCAGATACAATTTGATGTGAAGACGGCACAAGCACTAAAAACGCGACGCCGCTTTCCGTCGCTTGTTGTCATACTCTTTTTATTTGAACTCTGTTATCTGCTCATTGTCGCATTATCACCACTGTCAGAGTTACGCCTGAGCGGTTCTCCCCTCGCACTTGCATGGACGTGGACACTACTCCCGTCACGCCTACTACTCGCGCTGTATCCCTCATCGGGTGCGCGTATATGGCTATCACCAGCACTCCTCGGACTTGCGTTATCAGGATTGTTAGCAGGCTATGCCTACAGCATTCGCGCTGTGTCGCACCTCTCAGAGGCGGAGCGTATGCAGCACCATTGGCTCGCAATATTGCTTGGCGGTGCATTCCTGTTTAGCTTGACGCTCCTTTTTCAACCAACGCTGTTCTCGGATGATGTCTTTACCTATATTTTTTCGGGACGTATCTTCGCCCTCTATCACGCCAACCCTGTGAACGCTGCACCACTGCAATTCGCAACAGACCCGTATCTCCGTTGGGTTATCGCTGGCCGCAGCGCCCCCAATCTGTATGGTCCACTCTGGTACTATATTTCTTCCTTGTTGGTAGATATTGGGGGCAACAATCAGGTCCTGACACTATTGCTCTTCAAATGTCTTGCCGTCCTGTCCCATCTATTGAATA
>JAABVA010002806.1_pt1 | contig 17030 bp, 21 predicted proteins | sample 5560331 | NCBI WGS metagenome assembly JAABVA01 (sample SAMN12812661, study PRJNA571458) | rock metagenome | isolation source: Antarctica rocks | place: Antarctica: Victoria Land, Mt New Zealand sud | collected 2016-01-07 | reverse complement strand
AAAGACTTCAGGTAATCTTACCTTAATCATCTGAATTGAATAGAATAAGAGCATCATTGACAGCTGCTTACCTGTCACATGAGAGAGACTAATACAGTCTAGCAAGCACACCTCTGAAATCACTAGTAAAGCTTGCAACATAGCATCGTACATTCATGGCTTATTGTGCCTCGCCCGTGATTAGATGCTCCAGTAAGTGAAGGCACTTACCCTTCACTTACCGGGTTAGATCTTTGTCTTTAAAGTAGCTGTAGCGCTGCACTTTTTTGTACCTTTGAACATACAATGACAGCCTTAAGAACTCTGCACTATGACTGTCTACACACATTGCTGCATCATTGCAATCTTCCCACAGCTGTGGCACTAACTGATGTGCTGAAATGTGACCTTGGGAACCAGACTGCCACGGCACTCCTGAGAAACAGGTGTACACTGATTCCAATGCTGTCAGAATATTTTGATGACACAAATAAAATCATCAAGAGCTTGAGTTTATGTGAAAGTATCATCACAGGCCCACAGATAGAATCTCTTATCAATGGAACTCACCCACGAATTGGTCGGCGCTCCTTGACATTCAAATTTACTGATGACGTTGTTGGGGAGAAAACCCTCACTTCCGATACTGCTATTGTTAGGGCTTTTCAGGCGGAAGGATACATTCCAGAAGATGAGGATGAAAAGTTTGCAGTTCCCTGGAATGGTTACTATCATCTATATAAACCATCTTCCCACAAACACAAGCAGTCTCTGCTGCTAGACCGACATGGAAGTAACTACAGCATATTGAAAGACATAGCAGAACTTTCAAGATCTTCAGAACGAGTCTTTGCTACAGCTAACTTTCTGTGTACAATGAACCAAAAAGCCACAGGAAGTGATCTCAGAAGTATCTGGTCTCTGAATCTGATGGACAACGGTCACACATATGCCAATCTCTGCACTGCTGAGGTAGAGCGTGTCAGGTCAATTGGTTTCAGATGTAGATTTCTTGGTGATGATGACTCACTGATTGTTGAGACTCCTCACACCACAAATAGACATGATAGTGTTCAAAAGTCATCCTTTGATTTTAAGTGGGTTGAGGACGGCTATGCATCATATGCAGCTGAGGAGGACAAGGAGTTAGGAAATGATAAGATGCAGTTTGATCAACTTGAAGAGCACAAAAAGTTGCTCTCTCAATCATTTTCAATGGAAGACTGGTTAGGAGAGGATGACTAAATTGCTTTGTTCAAAGGATCACAGTGATTCAAGCATTGAAGAAACAACGTAAAGCACTTTGAAAGTCATACTCAACAGAGATGGTCCATGAGCATTGTATGGTAGTTGTTTCACAATTATGTGATGCATACTGTAGATACATTAGATGAAGGTGACACAGCAACTTCACTGTCAAGCTCAGTGCAGATTACTGTGGAAGAATATCTCACTGCCTCAACCATTTGAAACTGATAGTTCAGTAAGTTAAAAGCTCCAAGAATTAGTGCTTGTGTATGACTCTTACAAAGAGGCTCACAATACAAGTCTAACTGCCAGCAACCCCAGCCTTCATTCAACTGGCAATGATTGGCCTCGATCTCGGGACTTTAAAGACTGGAAGGTGGCCGAAGATATACAAGAAAAATTGTGGACATGTTGCAGCACAAAAGGCTGGAAAGGAGCTCTTGGGGCATGATAAGTTCAATTATGGATGTTCATTATATGATGTGTGTAGTAAACAAGGAGTCATCAAGATTAATTCTTATGGAGCACGTTGTTGTGGTTGCACAAAGTACAAATACCATCAAATTGTCATGCCAGTTGCAGCATTGTGCTCTCTGACAGTCCGTCTTAACATTATTCTACTTACCTTCACTGAGCATACGCGAAATACCGCACGAAGACTGGACCATTGAATGATTCTTGACGTTTGAAGTCCTCTCATACATCTAAGACGTCAGATTTTTATCGACAACCCTTCAAAAGTACTCTACCAGTTGCTCCTGAAGCCGCATCAGAGGAGAAATCCAAGAATGCTTGAGGGCCCTTCGCGAAATTCGATTCACAGCCATTGAGAATGTGAGGCGGGAAAACAGCACTGGCTTGAGCTCCGAAACAGAAACTTTATGGCCAAACAGTTCCAAGGCAGCTTCTGACCTCGCTGTGTAGAAAATGCAGCGAGGAATCTGTGCGTTAGGTGGATCAGAGAAAGCTTGTGGATCGGGAAAGGAAAGGCCATTTAGATGTAATGAACACATCAAGGGTAGTCCGGATAATGATAGGCTAAAGGACCTCCCGACCAAAAGCAGTCGCAAGAAAAAGCCTAGACTAGATCTGCCGCGCAACTTTGATAGTACCACCGCTGCCTCTAAACATGGTACAAACCAGACTCAATCATTAATCTTGTCCGAATGTCCGTTCGAGATGAAATATGAAAAGAGAGGTCCAAGCACAGGATGGACCGTTAAATCTCAAATGGATAGCAAATGGGAGGATTTACCTGTTCGGTCGAGCTATACGCAATCCCTCGATGGAACACATACGATGACTATTAAGCCTGGGGTCTATGTTCTTGTGAACTATTCGAGCGTTGAGTATGGGGAAAAGCTCACATTAGAGGATGAAAAGAAGCTCTGGGTGGCCCATGTGCGCGAAGTCCGCTCCTTGTTGGGATCAGAACCTACACCTATCTTCTTACTGATATGCTGGATGTACCGGCCGCACGAGCTGCCTGAAGGCGCAGAAGATTATCATGGCAAGCAGGAACTTGTTGCAAGCAAATGGCAAGCTATCATTAATGTTGAAACTGTGTCAAACACACTGGATGTAACATTCTGGTATGAATATAGTACCGTACCTAAAGGATGGTACTGGCGCCAGACATATCATTATCCTGAAAGCAACAACCTTTCTGTCAGTGAGTCAAATCTGGCAAATTTTACAATTGCTAACATCAGCAGACTTTGCGCGAATACTGCATTTGTGAAAGACCTCAAAACCCTGACCGCATGCTCATTGAATGCAATAACTGTGGAATCTGGTTACACGATGACTGTCTTGTCGATGAGATGTATTCCCGTCTCGATATATTCTACAAGAACACTTGCGTCCGAGAGTTGTTTACTGTCAAGTTGATGATGGACGACGCTGGTCCAAAAATTGTGATAGAGATACTGGAGACGGCGGAGAAGGAGGAGAAGGAGGAGGAGGAGGAGGAGAACTTTGATAAGCCGGCTGAATGCTTAGGATGTGGTAGGATTTGGAGAGATACAACCTAATGCAGCTTCAGACAAAGAGGCTGAAAGAGACCTGAGAAGCTTCCTTGACTATAAGAAGCAAATTTTCACTGAATTATACTGCCAGATAGACAAGGGCCTCACTTTCAGTATTGTACATAGGCATTCGCTGGGGATCATGGGGCCGGCTTCACTCTAGCTCTCAATCTTCCTGTTGCCTAACCATGTGTCCTGCTTGTGATTGACTACTAGCTTTGGTCGTTGCGCTGCCTCAAAGTCCGGATCAGCTTGGGCTCATCGATATCGATCCAGCTACGTGCCACTAGACCCGCTATTGCATGTGCATCTCGTCTTTTCCGATACCGACAAACCTCATACTCATGGGTCCTTTGATTTCTCATTCTTCCCGGCCTGTGACTGTGGTCGTGTACCGGTGTTGAGATGTGTGGAAAGGTGAGAACTCATCGCACTCACTGTCGTTTTCATCTTCAAGGCGGTTATCTCCGGACTCCTCGAGGATACGGTGATGGGTGCTTCGCTAGTATCTTCAGGCTCGTGGCTGACCACAAACTGGGGACGTTGGATGCCGTCTCTATTCACTGAAGCCCGATCCTGGTTGTCGCAGGCCGCGCTGGCATCCTGGGAGGGAAGGATCTTACGCCTTTTATTTGAAGGTTGGGATTTTTGGCAACCGTCTTGACTGCTATTGCGGTTGTTCAAGGGTACCAACCTGATTGCCTCAGATTGACTGAAGCTGACTTTGGTCTTGCGATACTTGGGTTGTTTCTCCGAGGCCCGATCATTGTTCATCACTTCTCCCAGTGAATGGGTCTACGGTGGTCAACAACCGTGTGTTCTGCAAGGTCATGCTAATCTTACCTTGATTATGAGAGCTGTCCTAGCCTGTCTCGGGTTTGGGTTGTATCTCAACCTCGATTCTAGTCCTATCTTTACTCACGCCATTGTCGGCTGAATCTGTTTGTGGTTAGATTCTCGAGGGTTTCCTCGCATGAAGCTGAAATTTCACTCTCACCTTCGTCATCCCCTCCAGTCTGGAAGATGTCGTTCAGGTGTGCAGTTCCGTAAAGAAATCGCAGCGTCAGCCTTAGATTGGGCTGAATGGATCCATCGCGTTGACCTAACTGTCGCTTTTATCCTCAACGCTCTTGCAGTAAGGTGGGGATCTCTCCTCTTCCAAGGCACATGTTCATGATCCATGAAGGCAGTCGTCCTCGGTCACGAGGGGGTTATTTGTGGCTGTCAGATTGATTGTTCAGGTCGAGAATCACTTACCTTTGCAATCGCCTCTGTCCTGAGCCATGGAGCCGTTATCGTCCCTTGTGCTCTATGGAGGCCGTACAATCTGAGAAATACCCTTCACGACACTAATTGGCTAGATCATCAGGAAACTGCGGTATGGGCTTTTGAATTCTGCGGTAGCTGCTTCTGTCGCGGACCTCGCCTCGTTGGCTTATTGACCGGTTCTTTGACTGGCTGGCCGGCTTGGCTGACTCGTCATGTGGTTGGCTGTAATCATCAATGACTAACAAACTGTTTGCGGATAAGTTCCTAGATCCACTGTCAGGAGATATGCACGGTATGAAAGTCTGAGCGGCCATTGCAGCTGCAGAAGGGAGGGCCGGGATCGTGGCCCGGATCGTGGCCCGAATTGTTGGGAAAGCTGTAATGGAACTGCTCCAGGAGGTGCGACATTCATTAGAAAACCCGCTCCCAGCACCGCCATGCCGATGCCGCGAGGCTGACATGATGACATAACAGTGATTCGGCGCCCGGAGGTCGCATAATACGGCGGCGTTAACTCTTGACCCCTCTCATTATGGAAACGCCTCACCTGACACACCTGTATGAGTGACATTAACCATGCCATGGTTAAGACAACTGGTGGTGATTTTCCTCCAAGGGGCGATACGGGCCATTGCAGCACCTGGAAATTATACCTCGTGCTTCTAAATCAGTGTCCCTTCCGCTCACGATCGCAGGGTTCTCAGGCATTTGCTCGTGTTGTCCTCCACGTCCCCGCCATTGAGGCCCAATGGTTTTTGGGGCACTTAGCGTCAAACTCGGGTTCTTACAGCGGAACGTCTTGCGCAAGGGGTCCATCATCGCTAGCTGTGCCCACCCGCCTGCCCTCTCCACCCACCAGTAGACACACACATCTGCCTAAACAGAGAACAATTGTCCGTAGGTGCTCATAAACGAACAACTCGCCCAATAGTTTTCCTGGTGATCTTCAGGATGGTTTCTGGGAGAGTTGCAAGAGACTGTGAGCCTTGTATGAGAAAGGGGCCGGCTTGGTGATTGGGGTGAGAGGGAGAAGTACGGAACCCTAAGACTGCGGGTTGAGCAATTGATTCAGGCCTTGTGAGGTGACTGACGCCGTAGGAAGAGGATCCGCGCCCCTAGCTGCTTGAACACCCACGGAGGCCGTCCACAGGTTATGATAGGGCTAAATCTCAGCTCCGCATGGTTGCGCGGTCCTTGCACACGGTGCTAGATTGCGGGGGTGCTCTGCGCTTTGATATCGATGCCTTCGTTCAATAGTCTCCAGCTGGTTGAATCGTTTTCCTCCATATTATCGCGACCGGGGCGCTTAGGGGGGGTGGTTGGGCTGGTAGCTGTTGGGGGGTCGACAAGGAGCCCCTCCGTGCCCAACATAGCCTTCATGCATCTCAATCCACAGAAGGGTTCCAGGTAACACTAGGCTTGGTTATTGCGCATTCCGGCTGGTGCTAGCGTAACGCGTGATGGTGTGCACGCTTGTTCGGCACATTGAAGGATAATGCCTCACCGAGTTTGAACAGCTGGGAGAGCCAGCTCTGGGCCACACGTAGGCAGCAACGTACACCCCCCTTTTCCCCTTTCCCCACAAGAACAGAGAGTGGAGGTGCAAGTAACGCAAGCTCATAGAAGTTGTCGATGGCGATGTATCATCTCCCATAAGGAGGAAACCCGATGCTTCTGCCGGCAACGCGTTATCCAGCGGCTTGCATTCCATTGCGGGATGGGGCTAAACGAAACATCAGGTCCACAGTAAGACAAGCAGGCGAGCGGCCGGCATGTGCATTGAGGAACTGCGATAGGGTCCAAAAGAGCTGGATGCCGTGGTCAGCTGGGATGCAGTACAGGGTGGCATCGCAGGCGGCAGATGAGAAACAAGTCCCGGACCATACGCACAGGATCAAAAATGAGAGATTGGCATCGGCGAAGGTTCCGAAAGCAGTGAGCGGGGGAAGCGAAAATGATGCAATAAAAGTGAGGAGTTGGAGAACAAAGAGTGTGAGGGAGGAAGGGAATGAGGTTGAGCACCTTAATCATTAAGAAATTATACATCAGTGAAGACGTCGATGAGATCTCAGAGCGAATACCTGAGGAAGACTTATAAGTATAAGTTAGCAATAGGATGCTACGAGAGGACTGAGGTGCCTTCAAAAGCTCAAGACTTCTACTCTACTGTGAGTCACACTGTACTTCTGCACTGAATCAAGATACAGAGCACATTAGCACACAATTCTGTTCATTACAGTCATCTGAGGTAGGGTCTTGGTGCAAAGATATGTTTCACAGCTGTTTCTAACATCCTGCAATTCAAGAGGCTTGTTGTTGTTGGTATTTGAGCCTAGACCCTAGGTTTTCACGTGATTTCTCGCTTGTATTATAGTCACAGACATTCTTGTAGAATGAGACAGCAATCCACTCCTATTTTGAAAGTTGTGAGCCGTAGGGGGCAACGTTGACATGTTACAGCACGCAGCTTCTGAACAGGCCTTTGCACTGAAGAAGTTAGTGAGTTAAATAAACTGTGAAGCGCTATCGAAACATGAAATTGATCATTAGATGATCTACATTAAGTGTTCTTCTCCTTACCTTGCTGAAGTATAAAGTTTATCAAGAGAAATCCGACTTTGCCGAACAGTTATTAACGAACTTGTTGTTGGCAAAGGGGCGGGTAAAGGTAGCTGAAGTGTTGAGCATAGTATGATGAGATGTGTTTTGAGATGTGTTTTGAGACGTGTTTTGAGATGTGTTTTGAGAGGATGAAGGGCGCCCCACATGACGTGACATTCGACGGCACCATAGGGTTGACTGATTGGATGGTAGAACCATGCCTTGACCATTTCGCAACTGAATGCAAGGGTGCAACATGGTGGTAGGATATTCGTGGTTGTTGAATGCTCCAATACTGCATCTCATGCTTGAGGTATCATCTCTGTGACAATTTTTAGACTGTATCAGCATTGTTCCGCCAGGCTCATGGTGCAAAATTTGTGGAGACTTGGTCAAGGAAGCAGCTGTGTGCTCAACCATCTCACACTGTTCTTTGCGCTTCTTTTCTGTGCACCGTTAGCGATGGATAAAAGTTATGTGAGAAATAAGAAGATGCACTAAATTTTCGTTGAGCTCTTCTGATTTTCCGTCTCTTGGCCAAGTCAGGTTCCTTTGTCCAATTTTCTTTGGGATTTGAATTGGCGCTTTGGGCGCTGCTTGGATGATGGCTGGTGATGGGCATAGTTTTCCGATGACTTATTGCACTAGCTGAGCAATAATCTCCTGGGCACATTGACTTCTAAGGTGTGCTACTCTCAAAGGTATCTAACAGTGTACCGGGCGCCGCGTTGATTTATAGAAGACGAGTTTTTAGTGCTGGTATGACACAAAATCTGCAAATTCGTTGAGGAATTACTTCTGAGGGCAGGACACCACAACGCGATTGAGTTACCTAAGGGTTTCTAAGTCAGCAGTGGTGGTGATGCATTACTTGATAGTGTTCAGCCCTTCACACCAGACTCTCTCTGAAAGACTACAGCTACAGACTGACAATGTGGGCGCTTATTGGCTTGGTGAGTGATCCTACCTAGGTTTATTTTCAAATCCGGATCATTAGTCACGACTCTGATGACCCCGTGTTGAGCTCTAAGTCAAAGTTCCAAAACACCAGAACCAGAACTATAAGCCACTGGCCACTCCAATGTAACAAGACAACCATTGTGCGGCGAAATCCCCGAGGCACAGCGGGCAAAGCCCACGGGAAGCTTGCGAGGTGAAGAACAAATGTGGCTCAGTCAAGCTCGCCTGTCGCCATCAGAGCAAGAGCAGTGCTCTTCTTTCTAGCAAATCACATGAAGAGGGCACGGATCTTAAACAAGACCTGCAACAAAATCGCAGAACAATGTCAACCATATTGTCAGCATACACCGGCACTTCCACGCGGCATTTCGAATCTCAATCAGTGCAATGCTGTGTATGCCAAAATCTCTCATGAAACTGTCATCACGCTGGTCCAGAAAAACCTTTTAACAGAGAATGATGATAGGAGTAGAAGATCAGCTGATAGTGGTACTGTCTGCGCCCCTGCGTCATGAAAACATCCAGGACTCTCAGTAGTAAGTGGTGACTCAACCTCTCAACGTCCAGCAGCCATAAACATATGCTGCCGCACAGACAATTAGAAGCCTGCTACCATCATCAACACTATCACCACTATGATGAATCTCGAGGTCCCACGAAAAACAACTCTCGCGAACTTGCAGCGGACTTCCTCATCTAGGTAGGGACAAATGTTGGAACTACGTAGAATCCTTCGCAACTGACACTGTTAGATATTGAATGCTAGCCATTTTCATAACCACCAAGAGTTTGAAATGAGTAAGACTGCTAAGAAACTACTGTGCACATAGGCTAGAAGGGAGCGAGGCTTCTTTCCATCAAGCAAGACTGTCTGTGAGTTCCACTCTCACTGAGATGCTAAGTATAGCACATGGTCAGAAGACCGTCTACTTGCAGCAGGCACTATTAGCTGCCTTGAGGAGTGGGAAGTGGAGGTGTCGCTCACTTCTAATGATTGGTTTCAGCTGCATCCTGTCTATCACTATTGGGTCAAATCCTTACTTGGTGTGCTTGCGTTCCAGTCAGAGAAGTATTGTGACGTTGCTACAAAGCCAATGACCTCCCATAGCCTCAAATGCTGGCTTGATCGCATCGAAAGGCGCACAACCAAGCGTCACGTTGGTTGCTGCCTGAAGGTGGCGGGCACAGCCTGTGAGACGCTTCAGCATATCTATAAGAACCCTCCGCATCGCCCCAAGAACTATCTTTTGAACATGAACCTGATACAACAAAATGTGCGTTGCTTGTCCGCCCAGCACTACAACTTCGCAGTGTCTAGGAGATGAGGAGTATGATTTTGACGACGGTGATTGCTCTGGAGAGATGATCAGGGTTGATCAAATAGAGAAATTGTTCAACATGATGGAAAAGAGTACTGAAAGCCCTAAGAAAACAGTCAACCTTTTTGCTCGCTAGACAGTGACTAATGCGCAGTAGCACTTGCCCTTGTGCTCAATTCGCGGCCCAAGTCCAAGCGCATCACACCAGAGACAAAGCACAAAGTGACCAAATCAGCAACACTCGATTTCAGAGCGAGGGCAGTTCGAGGATATCATAAAAGGAAGGAAAGAGAAAGGGGATGATCAATTAAGAGAAGGCGAATATCCAATATGAAGAGGGCTTTCTACCTACCTTATGTTCGTTAGTGAATACCAGTATTAGGCTTGCTAGCTTCAGTCACCCTATGTTGACATGAGTCTTTCTATTTCAGTCCTGTAACTATGACAAGAAACAGATCATCAACAGTTGTATACGATTCTGAATAGCCACAGATGTACAAGCCTTGCTTCTTAAGCTTCAACACCAGAGTTGGAAGCTGTGCATGGAGGCGCCGGGTAGAGACAGGCAGCACAGGTTCAACCTGCCTTCTTTGGTGTACGTGGAGCTTCAGTGTAAGGTAGAAGCTTTACAGCTCACCACCTTCTTGTAATAGATTGCATCATGATGGGGTACCAAACGTAGGCACCCTCTAATGGCTTGTTAGGACGAGTGTAATAGGCTTACGCAGCACATACATTTCACCCTTAGATCCACGGACAATTCTGATGCACCCTAGGATTGAACACATCAGATCAAAGAGGTGCTAAGGCCCTCCTGACGCAGTTGGATAGTTAGACTCTTGCTATTCCTTCAAAGATGGACCTTGTGTTGCAGATTGCTAGCACACCTTGCACTGGAAACAACATTTGCTGTAAACACCATAACAGAGCTATTGAGTCTGTTCTCAATCACACCGACCTTACTAGAGCTGACTCCACCATGTGCTTCTTGGTGATCAGTTTGACAAGCCGAACTCGATAGAATGCTGAATGCCTCTGTATCTATAGAGTAGGCTCAGAGTATTTGGCAGTGGATAATGTTACTGCATAAGCAGAAGTGCTTCCTGGACCAATAGAGTAATGCACCCACATCCCATCTGGCAAGGATAGCAAGTCCTTGTTCCAAGTCTTGATTCGGCTTCGAGGTGGGACTGTATTGTCATCAAAATGTATCATCAGTGTGAAAGGAAAGCTGTTGCCACAAGGTTCAAGCCAAAGAACATCTCAGCTGAGACCATAGGGCATCTCTGCTGCTCCTTTGACCTCGGCCTTACTACAGGTATGAATAAGGGTCCTGAATAGCTTGTTGAATTTGTGGCACCGCTTTGTGAATACGTATGTCCAAATCAGCATCGTTCTCGTTGGAGCCCTCGGGTAGGCTGTCCACAAAGTATTGTGACAGTTGTATATGTCCTAACCATGCTATACTATGGACTTTGCTGGAACCATGACGTGCTGGTTGGTTGCATTGAGTAGGTATTGTAATGATTGAGTCTGTATGCTTTGCAGCCATCCTCAAACCGGTCAGTCGCCATGTTGGGTTACTTGAGCCAGGTAGGATTGTGGTAAACTGTTAGTGTTAGCAGGCTTTGACTGCAACACTGATGGGCACTTACCTCTAAGCTTTGATGAGTAGTCATTGACTGATGCCAGGTCTTAAATCCTTGACGTTGCCATCCGCAGATGAAGAACAACGCTGAGGCTGTCACAAATATACACAGTATATCGAAAACACATAGCTCAGGTTGCAAGTCTTCAAAGTGGCCAGAGATCAAATCGACATTCTGTTGTCTCAGAGGGGTTGTTATGAACAGTGCAAATCCACAGAGGCATAAAATCTCAGTTACTAAAGCCATTTGCCTCAGGTTGTCAGATCAATCATCAATGATGGAACTGCTGATTCGTTTGATAATAATATCTAAATTGATTTGATTACAATCAAATATAAGGTCATCGGACAAAGACAATGCTTCATACAGAGCATAAAGTTGAAGCGTTACAAAGCATATCATGGTGACTGTAGGGCACCAAGAAAACCGAAAAGTATTTCAAAATTGTGGTGCGGCAAGAAGAGTGGAGGATGCACTAATAACATTGGAGCAACTTTCAGAAGAACAAACAAGACAAGTGCACCAAGCTGTTCTGGCAAGCAGCAAGGGCAACCGCCAAGGACACATTCTTATTAGCCATGACTGCAATTAAGAAAAAGGTGAAGGAATGTACAACTTACCTGAGAGACATACCCTCTGCTTTCTGGGCCTTCCATGTCTTTGCACGACTTCAATATGGTCATGACACCTCAAAATCGTTGAGGAAGAGGTTGAAGGCAGCACAGGCAGGGTCATCAGCTGCACTGAGGCCGGCACTGAGGCCAGCATCAAAGCACTTGTCGAGGCCAGTGCTGAGGCCAGTGAGGAAGCCGACGACGAGGCCAACGAGGTCGACGATGGAGATCGATACCAACGAGGAAACTGCCACAACAAACAGACGAGACATTAGCTAGATTTGAAATGCAGAGGAGAGGGCTTTCGTGACTCTCATGAGTCTACCTCAGCGAGGACAAGGAGGAGATGGTGCTATTGGCACTCACAGAGAATACAGACAGGGTCAAGTACCTAAGACTAGTGTCAGTCAGCACTTCTGCACACTGAAACAACATACTGGCTACAGCACAGGGCCAGAGATGAAGCCAATTCAGAAGGAATAGCCAAAAAAAATCCTGAACAGACGAGGGGCCTATGCATGAAACATATATGATCGTCTCACTGATACACAGCGAGCACCATCATCCGCCGCGCTTCTCCTTCTCTTTCCCCTCCTCCGCTTCGTCCGTCTCTTACCCCCCAAACCGCTTCGACGACAACGGTCCTCCTCTGCCAGCTCCATCCACCACGGGAGCATTGGCGACCGTTCCAAGGCAAGTTAAAGCCCACCGCGAAGCAAAAGGATGCGGAGGATGATGGGGCGACAATGAGGTCGAAAAGAGAAGTCTTCTATCACCTCTACATCAGTTAGATGCAGATTCTTCAGCACTACACAAAACAGAAAGAGGCTGACTAACATCTGCATAGTCTTTTGCACTCATTGTATGAGCAAGTAAACATCTTTGCAATGATTGCTTATTGGTACACATTCTCTCATAGTTTCGTCAGTGAAACCTTGATGGCAAACTTGATCTTGGCCTTCAGACTTCCTTTAAGTACAGTTATATTGGCCTGGTTGATTTTTGGATCCAAATATCCTGAAGTGATCCAATTAATCATCGCGTAATACTCCTTGAGGGTTTGTTTACCAACGGGGACCCTGTTAGGGCTATGCGACTCTTCAATTTGAATTGATTTGCAGCACTGATGATTGCAAAGGAAATATCTCATCCCTCCCCAACCTCCCCACTAACCCACTCCACCTCACACTACTCCTCCTCCCTGCACCATCGCCACCACCCTTGACCGAACTCGCAAAACTCTTCCGCGTCGGCTTCTTGAAGCTCTACTTCGCCACCATATTAATCTCATTCGGCAACGCAACGATAACATTCCGATCACTCCCAAACTTGAAATTATCCGCCATGACCTCCTCAGCCCAGCGCTTGGATCGTATATGGATCCCTGCGCCCTGCCAAGACCTTGTGCATATTCCAGGTAACGATAAAGGGCCCTGTGGCGGTGATGATGGACGTCTCGGCGTCGTTGAGGCCCGTGTTGAAGCGGGCGGGCGTGAAAGCGAGCGGGGCCTTGGTCTCGTGTTGAGATTCAAACCCATATTGATGTAGGTTGAAGTGTTTGAAACCGGTATTGATAGTGTTAGATATATATCTTGACGGGACCAGCTAGAGAGGCATTTTCTTCTGTCAACAGCGAGATGCGATACCTGCCACCACAGTCCCACAGCCGGTTCAAATGCTTCCCCGCTGAATCCCGGTCACCAGTCCGAGTTTTGGGGCCGGTCTTCAAACTGCGACGCGATCGGTGCTTTAAGCTGTTCAGGATGTGTGGATCGAAATATCAAGTGTCAGTTCATGCAGGAGATGAATCAGAGAATGTCATCAATCAAGTATGACCTCTGTTTCAGCCGGACCAGGAATCTCTGTTCAGGACCACAAGAAACAGTTGGTGCAAGCGCACCACCAGTGGAATCACCTTCGCTCAATGTTGACAGAGAGGGACCCGAGGGACCACGGGAGCGGATTGCTGCCGAAACCAGCCCTGGAATTTGCAGACGCAGGCCAGAAGTTCGGGAGACGTCACGAAGGGATGGTCACCCCCCTACGGACCGCACTGCTCCAGCGTGGTATCGGCGCCATCAATGCTCCTGCCCCCTTCCGGCCAGTTATGTACCGGCCTCATTTGATCTCACACATACTCAGCCTTCCCCCAAAGCACGTGGCCGATCAACTCCTGTGGCATTACCACGGTTCCGTGCAGAAGGCTTTGCCTATTCTGATTGGGCCCTGTTCTCTCGCGAAAATGAAACGGTCTACAGGTTGAGGACGCAGCAGGACGTCCCTCCAGTGCGGGACTCCCTACTGTTTGGCGTCTTTGCTTGCAATTACCGACAAGTCGACATCCGTTTGAGGCTCATCCGATTGAGGCTTAAGTTGCTGTCTTTGGAGCTTAGTCAGCCCGCAATGATTGATGATTGTGATTGCGGTGTTGACCTGCCCAGTCCCTTAGATGACCACTCTCTCAAAGTGACTGCCATCTCCGCATCTATCGGAGTTCCCAAAACTTTCCAGTCTTTTCCTCGCAACAATACATGTGGGCCACCTCATGTCACAGATTTTCGAGATACTCAAGGGTCGCTCCAAAGAAGCGTCTGCCCTCCTAGCGATCGATAGCAGGCGAAGGGTTACATGGCCGCGTTTGCGCCGCAATACCGACCCGGAGCTTGTGGTTACCTTGATCCTTAGTCCACTGCGCCGATGCTATACTTGCAGAATGCTTTGATTAGTTCTACACAGACACAAATTGCATAACCCTTGTGTGTGGTGTGCGGAGTGCCGGCATTGATGAATGCGTGGTGGCAGCGAGTGATACAGTGCAGCTTCTTTTGCGGACTGTGGAGGCTCCGCCAAGTTCGCCGGAGTCAAATTCTGCAGATACTTCGGGCTTGTGGTGAAGTCACCTCAGCACCAGCACATCCGCTATGCTCTGTACTCACATATGGCGTTGTTGCCTGTTCCTTTGTTTTCGCGGCCAGTAAGAAGCGGCTCTGCTTTGCGCGCGTGTGAGTGCGGGCTGTGAACCTTGCCTGTGGTCAACATCTCAAGATGTTTCTCAACCGCCTGTTCAGCAAAATCCGGCAACGTGACGCGTGTTGCTGAAGAAAACTGGGCGATACACTTCAGGGACTCACGGACCACACAAAGAAGGCAGAACAAGTGGAGTTGCCCAAGCCCAGCTGATTTATGTTGGAGATCACAAAGGGCCAGTGGGTGCCGGAAGAAGCAGTGACGTTGACTCTTGACATTGTGAAATTGTGCACAACAAACATCTCTCAACATGATCGGCTTCGGAAGGCGTCGTACGCTTATGACTACGAGGAAACCCAACTATAAGAATGTCACTGAGCTCAAGACAATGATGGAACTATGATCTCTCAGAGGAGATGGCCAAGCAAGTTGGCGTGTACTGGCGCGGGTATGAGCGGCCTGGGAACTTTCAAAGGAGAGCTGGGCCCATATGGGTGAATATCAATCTACTGATTTACAAAGACACAGTAAGTTTATCTGGCCAGTCTCCATCCCAGAACAGCGACAACTTTCTGTGACGAACAAGAATCAGTTTCATAGTTGAAGAAGAGACAGACCTCTGGAATTATGAAGTGACCAGCAATGACCAATAATTCAAGGAGGTTGGCTGTAGCGTTGTTCTGCAGCTCTGAAATTGGAGCCTGGGACCCGGTCAAGATGATTGGTTTGCCCAGGTTCTAAAGCATGAAGCTCAACAAGAAACAGGTGTAGGCTAGGCTGTCTGTCCTGTGAAGAACAATGAAGATGTTGAAGAGCTGGTTGTTCCTGTAGAAGGTCCGGGCAATCTCCGCCCAACCCGAAAGTATGTAGGAATTCAATGACAGCGATTGCTTTTTCAGGAACAGGCCATGATGATTTCATATGTTAACATGAAGCATGAAATCGAGGGTAAATGCAGTTATTGAGGCGGAGGGGTGGTACGGAGGTACACTCGGTATTAATTAAAAACTGAGATTGGGGATTTTAAGTACTACCAAAGATCAGTATTGTTGAGAAGCGGTGTTCTAGCTGCTTCTATGGAGCAAGTTAGGACTAGCGTCAGGGGGTGAGTGAAGACTCTGCCCACGTTGACTGCAGTCAACGTCCTTCCTGTTCCTCAACTCTCTCGACCAAGACGTGCCCATAGGCAACACGGTTTAGGGGTTCCACTAGACGGCATAGTATAGCACAAGTATCCATTCCCGTTCAATAAGTATTTTGAAATATATTACAAGGCTAACCCTAATACCTAACTCACCCTAGGTAACCTCACTAACCTAGCCTAACCCGAACCACTGTATTATATCGACCAGCGAAGTCTTTTACCCACCTAACATATCTTGTACCCTGTACTCCGTACCTTACCAGGTAAGGTACCTGGTAGCCAAGATCAACACCACTAACGATGCAAGGTTTGCACTACTATATGCTGTTACCTGGTAAGAGCAAGGCTACGACGTTCAACAAGAATGAAGAAAACCCTACTATGAGCTCTACCTTAGGCATTGAGATACCGTCTGCAACCCTGATTCTAGGGGATCAGATAAACTTGCCGTATTAGTACTGGCGGCCCACCTTCTTCTCAAGCATCACCAGGTACTAGTATCAGTCACCTTGACAGTTGACAACAGGCGTGTGCAGTACTCTTATTCTCTCATCTTCAGCGTGCATAGCAATAGCTCATACCTTTGCTAGCTAGCAGCTTATACAGCTCAGATGTCAGGATCATGGCCTAGCCACATGACCTAACCTTAGGCTATTCGCTTTGTTTAGCCATTAAGGCTCACAACCACACGTGGCTTACCTGGCGTTCGCTTAGCCACTATATAAGTAGCCTGTTTAGCCCTCACATTCACTACATATAGATTTTTACCATTAGATTACCTCTTTGAGCCATTGAGCCAGACCATAACATCAAATCACAAAGACAGACATTGAACTGTGCTTCTGTGGTCATATTGTCAAGCTATACTATGACTAGTACTTTGAGAGCAAGTAAGATACTGAGTCATATTGTGTGAATAGAGAATACCACAGCTTATCAGACTGCCTCTTGTTCTTTAATTGTCTGTTGACGCTATATATTTACTCAAAGCTCAATCTCCGACTTAGGTGAGTCTTATGCCTTACTGAGCTTGATGAATACTGAAAAAATTGTTGATCTATTGAAAGACATGGTAGAGTTTTGACTGCACTTTTTGTAAGTCTTATATGTTGTCAATATACTCTTAAAGGCTTTCTCATATAATTCACATGAGGTGGCTTTTGTGTAATACTCTCAGCAGGTAGTTCAACAACTGTATTTTCAACTTTCTTTCTTGAATTTGATGGTACAAGTGATAATTGCTGTAAATGGGG
>JAABVA010002805.1_pt1 | contig 17032 bp, 20 predicted proteins | sample 5560331 | NCBI WGS metagenome assembly JAABVA01 (sample SAMN12812661, study PRJNA571458) | rock metagenome | isolation source: Antarctica rocks | place: Antarctica: Victoria Land, Mt New Zealand sud | collected 2016-01-07 | reverse complement strand
TTATGCCGAACAACACTCGATAATCGGCCGCTAGCGCGCAACAACACGAAGCCTCGCTCGGCCTCAGGATGTTCGGCCACTTCCGGACTAATACCGTGCTCGGTGGCGCCGACCAATGCTACATACGAAGTCACGAAGCCCCACCCTCTGTCGGGAATACCGCTCAAGTAAAGCCTTCTGTTCCGCATGTTCCATACTATCGCTCCCAGGATAGAGTTCATAACACCCTCTAGACATCTACGTCACAAAGCTCGGGCGCAGGCGTGACCTCTTGGGTGTAGCCCGGTACCTGAAGAGCGGCGACTTCGTAAAGAACGCTAGCGTGGACAACTTCCGCAGCCCCAAAGTGGTCCTAACGACGGAGCCCGAGCTACCGATCAACGTCGACGGCGAGCTCGTCGCCCGAACCTCGCAAGAGTTCTCCGTCGCCGCAAACGCCCTCCGCGTTATCGTGCCGCAAGGCTCCGCCTCCGCCCGTATGGGCTGAAGAGCTATCTATGGTTAGCGTTTTGCCGGTGACCCGTCCCGCCGGAGACAAGGGGCAGCGGCCGAAGGACCTGTAAAGGCGGCGACCGCCATGAACAAACCGCAGGGAGCAGTTTTTACTTCTTGCCTTTGGCTAAGGGCTGGCTGCCAACCCCTGGCCGCTTATTGACGAGGTAGATGCCGGCGACTACGAGTACGGCGCCGAGCAGCAGGAGCAGGCTCAGGGTTTCGCCCAAGAACAAAGCCCCCAACAGGACGGAGACGAGCGGGACGAAGAATACGTAGGCGGCGACCCTGCTCGCCTCGCCGACGCGTACGAGGCCGAGCCAGAGCATCCAGGCGAGCGCCGTCCCCACGAGCCCCGAGTAGAGCCAGCTCGCGAGGAAGGCGCGGTTCCAGGTTATCTCCGAGAAGGACTCCAGGGCAAGCCCTAAAGAGGTCAAGACTATGCCCCCGAGTAAGAAGGGCGCCGCGACCGCCCATAGCATCGAGAGCCTCTCCCCGTACCTCTTGAAAAAGACGGTGCCCAAAGCCCAGGAGATGGCCGAGCTCACCCCGAATGCGACCCCGACGGGCGTGCCGAGCGAGGCTTCTGAGAAGCTGCCCGCGCTGACCGCGACGACGCCGGAGAACCCCAAGGCCAGGCCCATCACCTTAGCCGCCGAGAGCGGCTCGTCGAGCATCAGGAAGGCCAGTAGTCCCACGAGAATGGGTTGCAGGTAGATCACCACCGCCGCCGACCCGGAGGGCATGTACAGGATCGTGAAGGTCTGTAACCCCATAAAGAGCACCACGTTGAACGCTGCGAGCAGCAGATAGACCGGCCAGTCCCGCCCCAAGTTTGGCTTCCTACCCCATACGACCGCCGCGATCGTCATCACCGCTCCACACAGCAGCGTGCGGAGCCCGGCGAACAACACCGGCGGAGAGTACCCTAGGCCCACCTTTATAACAGCGAACGCAGATCCCCAGAACACTACAAGTAACACGAACGCCAGGACGGCGAAACGCCGATCCGAGAGCACCAACACAACCTCCAAAGAACGCCTCTACCGGATGCTGTCCGGCACTCATAGCTTACCTTAAGCACCGAGAAATTCCGCCCGAGAGGCGACGATGTCCCATCTCCCCAGACCGCACCTCCCAAAATGCGTCCACTGTTTCTTCCTTGTAATTTGTTAAGATTAGCGAAGGTGTTGAAAGTCGTCCGGCTCTGCAAGATAATGAGCGTTGGCAGGCAGGTGACCCACAGGTTCCGGGGCGACAAGGCCAATGCTGTTGGAGGGGCTAGTAGACATGAGAGAGATGTACAAAAAGGGAGGCGAGTCTTACGCCGTCCGCAGGCGCGACCGCAGGGCAGTGGACGCCAAAGGGGGCAAGTATCACTTACGTAAGCTCTACCGCAGGCGTCGTCTGATCATAGCTAGCGTAGCGGTGGCATGCGCGCTACTGGTCCTGGCGGTGGCCGCCAATCTCCTGCTTGCGGGCGAGGGGGAGATCCGTCGCGGCGTCTACATAGGAGACGTCGATGTCAGCGGCCAGACCCAGAGCGAGGCCCGCGAGACCGTCGAGAGTCGGGCTTCCGACGCGTTCGCAGAGATCTCCTTCAGTGGCGCGAGCGGTGAGTTTCCCGTTAGCGGCGAGGATCTCAGTGTAGACGTGGACGCCGCCGCGAGCGCAAGAGAGGCTTACCTGATCGGCCGCAGCGGCAGCCCGCTGCAGCGCGTCTTCGACCTTCTGGACACGTATACGGGAGAGACCCGGGTGGACGCCGAGGTCGGGTACGACGAGAAGGCCGCCCGGAACGTCCTGGAGAAGATGGGCGCCATAGACCAGGAAGGTACTCTGGCGAACCTCGACCAGGCGCTAGCAGACCTGAGCGGCGAGGTTCCCCTCGCCGAGAGTGTTCCCGTTTCACAGCCCGCCACTTCAGAGCCCACCGCCTCAGCCGCCGCCTCCGCAGACAAGGCCGGTGCGTCCGAGGCCACGGTGCTCCTAGGAGAGTTCTTCACCGATTATGCCTGGGACCCGGACAAGGGCAGGCAAGCAAACCTCAAGATAGCCTCCAAAGCCATAGACGAGACCGTTCTTGCGCCCGGTGAGGAGTTCTCGGCTCTCTCCGTCCTGGCGCCGCTCGAGTACGAGCCGGCGAAGGTCTTCGCCAACGGCGGCGTGGACTACGAGGTAGGCGGGGGGCTCTGCCAGGTCTCCTCGACCCTGTACATGGCAGCCCAATACGCAGGGTTAGGGATCGTCGAGCGCAACCCGCACTACGCCGAACTGCCCTACATCAGGCCAGGCCTTGACGCCACCGTCTGGTTCGGCGGCAAAGGGATCGAGCCTCTGGACATGAAGTTCAAGAACACCACGGACGGAAACATCCTGATCCGGGAGTTCGTCAACGAGGACGGCTTCCTCATCGCCGAGATTTACGGGGAGGAGCCAAGCAACAAGGTCGTGAGCATAGAATCCGAAAAGATCAAGGAAGACCTCCAGAAGGGGATCGAGTGGGCCACCTACAAGAAGGTGATCGAGAACGGCGAGGTCGTCGAGGACGGCACCCTCTTCAAGACTACCTACAGCTACAACCCGCCCGTCCCCGACGAGCTAAAGCATGAGACCAGCGAGCCGCGAGGCTCGGGGTGGTTGGACCAGAGCAACACCACCAACTGGAATAATAGGAAATAGCTCCTAGCATCCAGAGCCGGCTACAAAGCCGGCTCTGGATGCTAGGAGCTATTTGCAGTGCAGTTGAACCGCAACACCACAGGCATGCTAACGCTTGCGCAGGAGACGTTCTCGGCAAGAAGCGCGCAGTGACGATACGGTAGGTCAACAACAGTGCAAACCGCTGTAGGAGCTAAACAGCGGGACAAGCGACCGGCTCGCGGCAGGCACCATCGGTTCCCGCATGGCTCCTTTAACGACCGATAGCCCTGGTGAGAGTGATAGCCGGCGGCTCTGAAAGCTATATGCCTAGATCTATATAGGCGGTCTTATCCAACGCGAACCTTGCCTCCCCCACGCGGAGCCTGAGCCCCGAAGCATCCGAGGGTACCGGAAAGATAACTTGTCCTTCCTTGGTCGTACCGGGCTTCACTTGATCTATGAACATATTATCTTCCGGTTTGACCTGCCGGAAGTTGATGTCGATGTCAGGCTCGAACTTGCGCCCCTGATTGTCAAAGATTGTCATGAACGGGGTGGCGAGCGTGATGTCCTGGTTGGAGTTATTTTGAAAAGTTATGTCTACGACGATGTAGTATCCCTCCTCATCGGTGCCGAAGTTCGAGACGAGTTTATCGTATCTCTGGGCGTCGGTCACGGTCCATCGTACGTCCCCTATGGTAATGGGCTCCCCGATAGAAGCCATGGAGCCGTCCGCAGTATCCGTCCCCTCAGGGGCCGTCGCCTGCCCCGCTTCTTCTTGCCCGCCCCTCTCCCCGGCCGGGGGTTCGGAAGCCTCGTTCCCCCCGCACCCGGCCACGAAGACCAACAACAGGAACGCCACGCTCGCCGCCACCAGCACGGGGGGGATGCCACGATCTAGTCTATTCGGTATCACGCTCTCTCTTTCCTGCTCTCATATAAAGCCGGGCGCGATTATAACCGGTGACAGGTTCGCATTTTTAGAAGGTGACCACCTTATCGGTCTCGGCACACAGCCTCGCCACGTCCGGCGGCGCCACCCAAGTACCGCCTACGGCCTCCAGACTCTCCTCCGTCGCCCCACGGGCGACCGCGCAACCCTTTCAGACGTAGACTGGCACCTCGTGCTCGCGCAGTTTCTCCACCAGCTCTCGCATGGGCGGCACGCCGACACCCTCCAGCTGCTTTACGTTCTCCCCGACGATTAAGTCCGTCGCGTCCCCCGCGAGGACCACGGAGACCTCCTGCCCGATCTCCAGCGAGCCGTTGGCCGCGATGTGCAGCGGGACCGAGGCCAGCGTCGCGTCGTCCTTCCCCTTGGTGACTATGTACAACATCTTCATAACGCCCCTCCTTACGAATCTTTTCGATATACGAACCGAGAATAGTCCCTGCGCACCGCCAACTCAAGTCCGGCGAGAGTGCTTCCCAAGGAGATCACCGGGGTCAAGGACACGGGTGGCAGCCCGAGTACCGCGGCCCCCGGACGAGAGAAGACGCGACCGGCGACGCCCTAAGTGGGCTCCCTGTACACGCGCTCGATGCCCGTCGCCCGGCGGCCCTCCAAGTCCATCTCTATCAAGACGGCGTTGAGAGCGGCAGCTCCGCCCGACACCCCGATGCGCGACGGTCTACCGAGGAAGAGCCCCATAAAGTTCTCCCGGTCGAACCCTATGATGCTCTCCGGGTCGCCGGTCATGCCCACATCCGTAACATAGGCCGTGTCCCCTGGCAGCACACGTAGGTCGACGGTTGGAACGTGAGTGTGAGTGCCGACGACGGCCTGGGCCCTGCCGGCCAGATAGTAGCCCATCGCCTGCTTCTCGCTCGTGGCCTCGGCGTGTACGTCGACCAGGACGAGGTCCGCCCCGGCCGCTTCCAGATCCTCGACTGCCCGGTCCGCCGCCGCGAAGGGAGAGCGCGACGTGCTATTAAGGAACACTCGGCCCAGTACGTTGGTCACTCCGACCCGCACGCCCCCTACCTCGAACAGCCCCCATCCATACCCCGGAGACCCCGCCCCAAAGTTCGCCGGTCGTACTATCCGTAGTTCCTGATCCAGGAACCTTCCTCCCTCCCCGGCATCATAAGCGTGGTTGCCCAGAGTAACGAAGTCCGCTACCGAGAGCAGTTCCGAGCCGGATCCCGGCGTTATCCCTCGACCGGTTGGCGCAGAGTTCTCCCCATTGGCGACGACGGCATCGAGCCCAAGCTCCCGGCGCAGGGCGGGGACGAGCTTGCGGACCGCGGCGCAGCCCGCCTCCCCCACCACGTCTCCGATAAACAATAAGCGGAACGTCAAGCGCCACCCCCTGTGGCGGCTCCCCGGTCCTTCGCAGAAGCCGCCGGGCTTCGCGACGTCGACCCTCCACCCAAACATATCTTCAAAGTGGCCATAGCACTCCTCGCAACTCTAACTTCAGATATTCGAAGTCCATCCACGAGCTATCCTAGCTTAACCTTCATAGAGAATCTTCGGTGCTGCCCACAGTACGTCGGGGGACTACGGGCACCACAAGGCGGCGCCGTGGACATCGGCAAGCTCCTTACGGCGTAGTGAAGGGGGGCCGGGCTAATCCGGCTGTCCGGAGTTCTTCCTAATCTTGCAGATGCCCGAGGATGGACGGTTCGTAGGGGAGCACCAGGATCTCTCCGTCTCGCAGGCCCACCACCTTCACCCTCTGGCCCAGCTTTATCGTATGCTCGCTAGCTCCCTCGGACGTCGTTGCGAGGGTAGCCCACCAGCGCTCACCGTGTACGAAGGTCCTGCCCATCAAGCCGATGCCCACGGGCGATCTGGCGACGCCGACCTCCCCGATCATCCCCTCCGCCCCGGTCTTCACCGGCCTACTTTCGGCTGATGGCGCCGACGCAACTACCCCGGCGAAGAGCAGCACCCTAAGAACCACGACCGAGACGAGAATCACGACCGAGACGAGAATCACGACCGAGGCCCACGAATAAGGAGCAGTAACACCGGAGAACATCGCAACGCCTAGGACGAGAAGCAAGATGCCCCAGGCGGCGAGCAGGCCGTGACCGGTCACCTTGAGGTTCACAGCAAAGAGCACCAGTGCAAGGAAGATCAGGGCTACGCTTGTCCAGCTTACCGGCACCATGCAGGAACCTCAAGATGTACAAGTGATCGTCGCATATCTCTGCAGTTGTAGCATGTGTTTCTCCCGCACTAGCGTAGACGAACCTTCCTCAGGCAGGTGGGATCAGGGCCTCCACGCGTTCCTTCCGCGCCTTTTGGATAGTGTGCTCGTCGAGGGAAACCTGGGTCGCGCTGTACCGGATCTTCGCTTCCTCGGCGAGCGCTGTCACTGCGTCCCCAACCTCTGCATTGCTCCCAAGCTGGCGCAGGCTGCCGACGCTGCCGGGCCTCATGAGGAGGTCCATGGCGGCGTAGACGCGGGAGAGGACCCGGACCAGGTCCTCCTCACCCCACACCAGCACGATACCCCCGACGCTAGTGGCCCTCTTCGTGATCCGCTGGGCGATGCCGACGAGCTTCACGCCTTCCTCGTAGCCTCCGGCCCGTATGCTGTGGTCCCCGGGACAGAACTCGTCGCGCACCTCGCCAACCTCCGCCTCTTCGATGCCCAGACGCGAGAAGGCTCCCAGCACCAGGGCGGCGGCTTCCTCGTACCTCTCTTTAGGGCGCCGCCGAGCATCCCCGACAGGCCGGATAATGGAGAAGCCAAAAGTCCCGGGTACGGCGGCGATAGCACCACCGCCCGCGCCCCTGACCAGGACCGGATAGCCCTCCTCGCCCGCCGCCCGGACAGCCGCGTCGAACCCGAGCCTTAGCGTGTCTCGCCTCGTCACCCCGACGTGGCGGGAGGAGGGCGTGATAGAGATAGTCGGCCCCCTGACACCCGCCGCCACCTCCTCGAAGAGGGTTCTCTGATAGGCATAGGCCGTCCCCGAGTCCTCGAACATGCCGGGTGTCAGAAGCTTCATTTCGACTCCTCCTTATTTACTATGGGCAGCTCCCGGCCCGCCGATCCCGAGAAGCTGACAGCGCGCCTGCAAGCCATGACGTTACCAGGTGCGAGGTCTAACTCTACACTTCGGGGACGATGGCGAGAGGACGGACAGGAGAGCCGGTGGCACCGACGAACTTCAAGGGTGTGCAGACGAAGTCAAAGCGGTGGCGGCCCGAGGCGGCTAGCTCTTCGAGGCTCAGGTTCTCTATGATGTAGATGCCACATCTTGCCAGGAGGATCAGGTGTCCCGGCAACGTACATCCGAGCTCGGGGTCCTTTGGCCCCGGTACGTCCCACGCCATGTTGTCCGCCCCCACCGCCAGGATGCCCCTCTCCGCGAGCCAGTAGGATGCACTCGCGTCCATCCCCAGTCCGGCAAGGTAGCTCTCTGTGTCCTCCCAGAGACGAGCGTTGCCGGTCCGCACGAGCACGACACCGCCGGGCTCGATGTCCACGCCCTGCTCTTCGCAGTAGTCTCGTAAGTCTTCGGCGGTGACGGCGTGGCCGGGCTCCAGGGAGGCGACGCCCTCCTTCGCGGCGGCGTCGAGGAGGACGCCGGGGGCGAGGATGGCCGGTATCTCCTCTACGGCGAGCTGGGTGAAGCCGCGCGAACCCTGGACCGTTCCGTCTATGGGGATGTCGCCGTAGAGCTTGAGGCCGTCGGCCTGGTGGCAGAGGGCGTCTATGTGGGTGCCGGTGTGCTCGCCGCAGATTATGAGGCCGGCCGCGCCGGAGCGCGGCCCCTTCTCGTCGGGGTCGTACTCGCCCTCGTGGTGGCGGTGGAGCAGGTAGGAGTAGCCTGCCTGCCGGTCGGCCGGATGAATGGGCATCCCCTCCGTCCGGGGCTGCTCCAGGTCGAAAATGCGCGCGCCGGAGAACATGTAGTTACTCGCCTCTCCAGGAGTCGCCGGGCTCATCGGTCTTTGAGCCATCGGAGAAGTCTACGTCTTTCGTCTCCGGCCCCCAGGCGGCCCCGCCCACGATCAGGAGCGCCCCCAAGACCAGTAGGACGAGCACGGTGTACTGCGAGGGCATAAAGGCCGCGAGCCCCGACTGGAAGAAGGCGTAGAACGAGGGGATGATGACCGCGAGACCTTAGCCGAGGCCAAAGCCAGAGGCGCGCACGCCGGTCTGGAAACGTTCGTTAATATAGGTCGTCGCGAGGCCCCAGGGCGAGACGACCAGGACGGCTATCGCGGTAGCGAGGAGGATGATCCCCAAGAAGCTCCGCGGGGGCGAGCTCAGGAGCAGATAGTAGAGAAAGGTCGCCGCGACGGCCATGAGCGCGCCCGCCCAGATCAGAAACGGCCTCCGACCGGTGCGCTGGATGACGACCCCGGCGGCTACGTACCCCCGGAGAGAACGACGTTCGCGATGGCGAGGGTTATCGTGGCGTTGGTCTTCGAGAGACCGACGGGGTCGCTGAGCAGGCCGGGCATTGTAGCGCTTACCGTGTTGAGGGTCAGCCAGAAGCCGGTCATCATGACAAAGACCTGCAGGAAGCTCTTCAGGTTGTCGCCACTGGACAATGATCTCAAGGGAGACTCGGAGCCGCCGGACTCCTCGAAGAGCTCCGACTCGGAGACGGAACGGGCGTAGTAGACTACAAAGGCGAAAGCGAGGAGGGTGCCAAACAAGAACGGTATCCTCCAACCCCATTGCACGTAGGGCGAGTCCAGGCCGTCGGAAGGTATGAGGAAGAGCAGGACCGTAGCGATCAAAGAGATGGCGGCGAACGCGAGCGGGAAGCCGGTCATGATGAGCGCGCCGTAGAGACCTCGCTCCTCCTTCGGCGAATACTCTATCGCGAGCGGGCTCGCCGAGGTGTACTCGCCGCCCAGGAAGATGCCGTCTACCAACCTCAGGACTATAAAGACGATGAGAGCCGCCACACCTATCTGCTCGTATCCCGTCAGGAGCGCCATGAGTAGCGTACAAACGCCGAAGCCCGAGACGGCGATGATCGTCGTGCGTCTCCTGCCGATCACGTCGGAGAAGTGGCCAAAAATGAACGTGCCGAGCGGGCCCCCCGACGAGCGTAGCCGCGAAGATAGAAGCCCCCGCGAGTGACTTCGCCCCGTCGCTCAGGGAAGGTGAGACGAAGTATACGAGGGCCGGGGCAAGCACTACCACCGGCAGGTAGATGTCGAACATGTCCACAAAGAACCCCAGGAAAGCTCCCCGTATCGCGCTCTTAGCGCGCGGGTCCAACTCCTCCGCCCGTCCCCCGCTCACCGCGGTAGACATGATGCTCCTCTCTCCCGCCTTCCACCACGTTTATTCTTTCACCTTGCGGCCCCCCCTGCTACCCGTGCCCCGGCGAACAATGCTGCCGCTTTGAGCAGGGACGTGGGCGAGGCGCAAACTCACACGGATGGATCTTCTACGGCATGGAACGTTCGGTGGAGTGATCAGCATACCCGGACGTTTATTGCGGAGGGTGGACCATGACCCGCAGGAGGTGCTCCAGCGCATGCTCGGGATCCCTAGTAAAGCCGGTATGCACGGGAGAGGGCTGCACCACAGTGCTGCGGGGCGCTACCAGCCAGCCGAAGCGCTTCCCGGGCGGCATGAGACCAACGGGGCCCGCTCCGGGTCCGCCGGCGCACACAAGGCGGGCGGCCTCCAGGTGGACCAGCACGGCGTACGGGTCCAGGTTGGCGTCGAGGGCGAGCAAGCGCTCGGGGTCGAGGTGAACGCGTGCGTCGAGAAATTTCACCGACGGGCAGTAGAGCACGACACCCGCGTTGATAAACTCCCCGCGCTCGACCCGTGGCACCGCGCGCAAGAGGGCGTACTCGAACAGGTTGCTCACGGGGCGGTCCCCGGCAAGAGGTCTTCCAATGCCCGGACCCAAACTCGCGGCGCCTCCAGCCGCGCCGACAGGTACTCGACGTAGGCGGAGCGAACCTCGTCGGGACCGGAGAAGCCCGGCTCGTCCCGGAGCCACTCGTCGGGCACGAGGCCCACTACCCGGCGCAGTACCTCGGGCGTGAGGAGAAGGCTCAGAGTAACATCGGCTTCCGGGAGGGCTTTCGCAAAGGGGAGCAGGACGTGCTCGCGGGCGGCGGCATACGGTCTCTGGCTCGCGGCGGCGAGGGCGGGTCCGTTTCGATCCGGCCAGTTGTGATGGAAGTACAGGGATGCGCCCTGGTCTATCAGCCAAAGCTTTCCGTGCCATATGAGGAGGTTGGTGTTGCGCGGGGAGCGGTCCACGTTCTGCACGAGCGCGTCGAACCACAGTATGCGCGAGGCGAGCTCGGGCGCGGGGGCGCCCGCGAGCGGATCAAAGCCCAGAGAGCCCGGCAGATAATCGAGCGCCAGGTTCAAGCCACCGCTCGCCCTCAAGAGGTCCTGTATCTCCGGGTCCGGCTCGGTGCGCCCGAGCTCCGGGTCCAGCCAAGCGAGCACGATCTCCGGCACGTCGAACCCTAGAGTACGGGCCAACTCCCCCGCCACGAGCTCCGCGACGAGCGCCTTGCGCCCCTGCCCCGCCCCCCGAAACTTCAACACGTAAGTCCCGAGGTCGTCGGCCTCGACAATAGCCGGCAGCGAGCCACCTTCGCGCAGCGGCGTGACGTAGCGTGTAGCGGTGACGGTCCTGAGCAAGCTTCGAATCCCTTAGAGTGGAAGACAACGGGTTCCGGCGGCGCGGCCTACTCACCGGGGAACGTCTCTCGATCACGGCAATTGTCGCATTCGGCCGTTCGTCCGACAACAGCCTGAAACGTGAAAGCTACAGCTGTAGGAGTTTGCAGAGATTCGAAAGAACCGGACCAGCTCATACCCCCGTGCAATAATCTCGGAGACCAAACGCCACCCGTGCTTCACGTTCTTCTGGACCTGGCAACGAAGCTTCGAAGAAGCCCGGCGCCCCTCCAGGGTGATAGTGGGGAAAGGGAAAGGAGGATTAGGACGCCGGACAACATCTATATTCTTACCGCACATATCTACGCGTGTCAACTACTGGAATGAGGAAAAGCTTTCGGGAGCTAATGGACCCTTTTACGTCATCCCCTGCGGGGGCATGCCGAGGGCCAGGCATAGGCGTTGCCGGCTTGCGTATCGAGCTACGGGAAGTCCGTAACGAGGGCCGCAGGCTCGCGTTGTGGAGCCGCGTTCCGTCGCTCGCCGGGCATCGGCATCCGGCCTTCACTCGTCCAGGGTCTCAGGAGTCGAACAGGGGCAGTTCCAGGCGCTCTCCGGGTTGGATCCCATACCCTCCCAGGCCATTCGCCCGCCGGATGCCTTCGATTATTTCCCTCGGGTCTTCCGAGGACGGGTAATGTTCGACCGCTATCGCCCACAAAGTTTCCCTCGGGGCAACGATATGTTGCTCCGGCGACCGTCCAGCACTGGCCGGGGCGCCGGCGTAAAGAGTGCCGAATACCGCTGCCGCGAAGAGCACGGCTCCCATCCGCCTGCGCCGGTAAATATAGTGACGTTTCTTCACCCTGCAATGATAAGGAACGCCCCCCGCTTTCCCAACGGTTTTTTGAGTAAACGTTCCACGGCTCCGGCACAGAGGAGAGGCGGCGGCCACACGATACCCGTGGCGGTGATGGGATACATTACCGGCATGCTGAACGAGGAGCCAGAAGTAGAGCGTCACCTCGCGGATTAACCGGGGCGGGGCTCTCGCGCGGGCAGGAGCACGGAAGACGAACGATTGCTGTGCACGCCAGACCCAGAAGGGGCGTCGGTCACGCATACCGACACCTGGCGGGTATTGAGAATTATGGGCGAGTTCGTCGAAGGCTTCGAAGAGTTCGCGGACCTTGGTCCCGCCGTCACGCTCTTCGGCTCGGCCCGTTTCGGTGCCAATGAACCCGCATATGAGGCGGCGGTCGAGGTGGGGCGGTTGTTGGGCGAGGCTGGTTTCACCATCATCACCCGTGGCAGTCCGGGGGTCATGGAGGCCGGCAATCGCGGCGCCAGAGAAGCTGGAGCCCCCTCGGTCGGCCTGAGCATCGAGCTGCCGTTCGAGCAGACAGCAAAGCCGTTCACAGACGTCTCCATAGAGTTCCGCTACTTCTTCATCCGCAAAACCATGCTCGTAAAGTACGCCCAGGCCTTCGTGATCTCCCCCGGCGGCTTCGGCACGATGGACGAGCTCTTCGAGGCGCTCACCCTTATACAGACTGGAAAAGTGCGCAACTTCCCCATGGTGCTGTTCGGTTCGGAGTACTGGCGGGGGCTGCTTGACTGGCTGCGCAACACGATGGTGGAAGAGGGCAAGTCCACCGGCGCCGACCTTGACATGATGACCGTAACCGACTCGCCGTCCGAGGTGCGGGATTTGATCCTCGGCTCGGTCCGGAATCAGGACTGGAGCGCGAAGCGGGAAGAGAAGGCACGCGAGTAGACTCGTAAGGCATTGGGCAAGTAAATACCAGAACCGCACTGCCACGAACCTCGATCCCCATACCGGGTAGCCAGGCGCCGGATCAAGCACGAAACCACCGGGCTACGCCGGAAGATACCGGCCTCCCCTGCCTCGCGGCTCCGCCCGTGAGGACTTCGGACGAGCCGGAAACCCTGCCCTCGCCTGACCGCATCCGTCCGGTCTACATAAGGCGGTGCGGAACTCGAAGCGACAGTGTGTCGCGAGACTCTTCAGACCTAGCCCGCGAGCAAAGGGGGTGTCGAGTCTTCGCGCGGGATGGCGCGAATTTTTGGAGCTTCTGGCCAGCGTGGCTGTCTACTACGCCGCTCCATCAGGTTGAGTCCCAACGACAGCCGGGCGGGAGCACCGCGCAAGGCAAGACTACCTGGTGCCATGATAGAGGATCCAGACGCTCCTGAGACATGCTCAGAGGTTTGACAATAGACCTTCGGCCTCTTTCGCGAGGTTCGGGTCTCTCTCCCTGGACTCCTTGAAGCTGACGACCCGAATACCGCCGTCTTCCTCGAAGATAGCCTCTACCTCCTCCTCGGTATAGCTAAGCTTGCGATCAGCGGCGGCGGCCCTGCTATCGAAGACCATCGCGAAGCCGGTCCCCTCGGGAGGACCGTTCTCGCGGTTGAAGTCGAGGAGCAGTATCCCGTCCCTCGGAGCGTAAGAACTGAGGTCCTCGGCTATGAGGCGCATCTGATTATCCCCGTTCGCCTCGGTCCTCACGTCGATCTGGCGCAGCCCTTTCGCATCCCTCTCATCGAGCATCTCATAGCCGGGGAGCGCCACGGGCTCGGGACTAGCGGCCTTCTCGTTCGCTCTCTTGGCATCCTCTCCGGTCTCCTGAGTCGTTTCGCTCCCTACGGCCCTCTCCTCCATGGAGGTGGAGGAGCCACCGCTCTGTGTTTTGGACCTATCCGAATCACCGAGACCGCTGGACCCTGAAGAGACTTCCTCTCCCCCGACCCTCAGTAGAGTAGCAAAAACCCCAACCATGAGTAAGATCCCTAGGGCGCATAGACCCAGTGCTATCTTCGCGTATACGGACAACAATCCCCCCTGTTCTGCCGACGTCGTCCAACTTGGCTTGAATTCTTAGGTTAGCACGCCTCGTGGCTCTCGGGCTCTCCACCACGATATGTTGTGCCCGGATTTAGAGAATCCGTCCGTTTTATCCTCTCTAACTACACAATAGTTTGGAACCCTGTACGCTCAGTCAACTCATTTATACGAATTCTGGCGCGGGACACTGCTTACGAAAGTTCCCACCAGACAGACGTGCCCCGCCCAGATCCGGTCGAGCACCCCCAGGATAACCCAGCGTTGGAAAGCGTGATGCACCGAGGAGCAGTCGGAACTCCCCCCAGGGCATACAGCCCTCTTGGACGGGTCGTGCTCTTGGAGGATCGGCTCGATCTTCTCCCACAACTCGTCGGGTCCCCGCAAGGTGGTAGGCATGAGCTTCGAGACTACTGTATCCGGCCTCGAGCTTTCGAGAATCTTGGTTAGAGGAAACGACAACCCCCTAGAGCAGGCGTAAGCTTTTTAGTCGAAATCCTTCAAAGTTTTTCGAGAATCACCTCAAAGGTATTCTGGTGTCCTCAATCTCTGTATATAGTCAGTAATACGGAATCCGGCTGTATAGTGACGCCACGCCTGATGCTCCAGCTAGCGTTTCGCGCTCATGACCTTTCGCTGGCGCTTCGAAGCAGTAAGTGAACAAGCGGATCCCGTATAAGGTATAGCTATATGTTCCCACGCAAGGAGCAAGAAGGGGATGAGATGTTAGTCACCGGGTGCCGGTGAAGGACCCTGCGAGCGGGCAGGGAGATAGCGCCGCTGGTGGTGCCAGTGGTTCATGCACCCAGGCTCCCACGTCTCCCCAGCTCGAATATTCTCGCAAACCCTGCACTAGATTACCGCGAGCATCATGACCGCCGCAAGCGCATAGACCAGCCAGTTGGGAGCCAACCGCTTTTCAGTCACCGTCAGCCTCCTTCTTTGCGACCACGGCGAGCTCATCAGCCCGGTCGTTTCCGGTCTTGTGAGGGCCTCCAGTTTTGGAGTGTCCTTTAACCTTCCTCCACCGCACTTCCTGGTGGCGCTCTGTCGCTTCCAGTAGCCTCTCCCACAGGTCCCTGTTCGCCACCGGCTCTCCGAGGTGGTTGAGCCAGCCGTTCTCCCACCACTTCTTGTACCATCCCCTCCTCATGCAGTTGACAAGGTAGGATGAGTCGGAGTAGATGGTTACAATGTGCCCCTCGTCTATCGTTTCCAGGGCGACGCACGCGGCGGTCACCTCCATCCTTTGGTTAGTGGTGTTCTGCTCGCCGCCCCTGATCTCCTCGGTCTTGCCCTTCCACGTCAGAACGGCCCCGTAGCCTCCGGGGCCACGGGAGCCGCTGGATGCCCCGTCGGTATAAACGCGGGCCTCTGGCTCAGGCAAGGGCGCCGGCCCTCCCGTTCGGCACTTCTTCGCTCATCCCCGCCTCCCCTCGGTCGCGCCTATTAGACGAACGATCAGCTGCAGCCGGTCCACTTCGCGCCTCGTGTGCTGGTGGTCGAGCTCCGCCCTCGTGCAGTCGGCCTCCAGACAGCGGTGCTCGTCGGTGTCGAGCAGGCCGTCGAGGTAGAGGCTTGCCGTCCGCTCGTTCTTCGCCTCCAGGATCGCCTCGGCGTTGTCCAGACGGATTCCCCGGATATGCTCGGCGAGCAAGCGGTCGGCACTCGCCAGGGCTTCCGTTGCGGCACCCAGCCGACGGTACGCTTCGTTGATCTCCTCAATCAGCGCATCGTTAGTCATCACCGTCTCCTCTCTCCTCGTCTTCGGCGTCCGTCCCGCCGACCTCCCACCTCTCTCAAGACCCGTGTCCGAGAAGCGGCGGGCCTTCCGCGCTGCAAAGCATGCGGAGGAATCCTCATCGGCCTACCTGCAAGCCTAAGAGACTGTATGAAAAGGGAGGGTTGGGTGATAGCTCGCTACTCTACCACGTATGAGAAAACCTTACCCAACGGATCTTTCCGATGACGAATGGAAGTACATCGAACCTCATATATGCCCACTCCGAATGGGTATGGGCGGCCCCGAGGATTCACAGCCTGCGAGAGATCCTAAACTCAACCTTCTATGTCTTAAGAAGCGGCTGCCAGTGGCGCATGCTCCCACACGACTTTCCCTAATGGCCCACTGTCTACCACTATTTCAGACAATGGCGCATCAACGGTACTTGGGAGAGCATCAATCGAGCTATCCGGGAACGTCTTAGGGTTCGCTTGAAGCGAGGTCCTCAACCCAGCACCGGCATAGTGGATTCCCAATCGATTAGAACGACCCTGGTAGGAGGAGAGCAACGCGGTTATGACGGTGGAAAGAAGATCGATGGTAGAAAGCGCCATTTGCTGGTAGATACCGAAGGCTTCTTGCTCAAGGCCTCTAGGTCCACAGCGCCAAGGTTTTGGACCAAGAAGGGATCAAAAACTCCTGCACCACGATGCCGCCGAGGAAAAGTTCCCACGCCTCAAGTACTTGTGGCTCGACGCCGGCTATAGAGGCGAAGACAAAGGCAAAGGTTGGGTAGAGAAGGCTTTGAGATGGAGTGTGGAACTGGTGGTAGCACCCCACGTAACCGTGGATGAGGGATGAGTTGAAAGAAAGCGGGTCCCACGGCACCCTTGCTGGTGGGATTCCCCCACTAGAGCGGACACGTTCACCTTACGCGACCCTAACTTCTTCCATTCTATCCTCCTCGAAGTCGGTGGGGCTTCTGTATCCGAGAGCTGAGTGCAACCGGCGGGTGTTGTAGAAGGTCTCCAGGTACTCAAAGATGGTCGTCTTCGCTGCCTGTCTGCTCGGGAACTCCAGCCTGCTCACCAGCTCGGCCTTCAAGGTCCACACGAAGCTTTCGGCCATCGCGTTGTCCAGGGCAGAGCCCGTCCTTCCCATCGACGGCTTGATGCCTACTTCTTTCAATCTCTCGCCGAAAGACAGCGAGGTGTACTGCACTCCCCGGTCCGAGTGATGCACCAGGCCAGGGGCGGGCTTCCTCCTCCACACGGCCATCCGCAGGGCGTCCACGACGATCTCCGTCCTCAGGTTGCCCCCCATCGCCCATCCCACGACCCTGCGGGAGTGAACGTCCAGGATGAATGCCAGATAGAGGAAGCCTTATCCCGTGGCGACATAGGTGATGTCCGCCACCCAGACCTTGTCTGCTCGTGTGATTGTGAAGTCCCTTTTCACCAGATCTTCGCCAGGAGCGGCCCTCTTGCTTCGGCGAGTGGTTTCTCTTCTGCGGCAACGCATGCAGCTACGCAGCCCGGCTTTGCGCATGAGCCTCTCGACCCGTTTACGAGAGCAGTGGGTCCCGAGCGCCCTCAACTCAGCGTGGACCCTCGTAGATCCATACGTGCGGCGACTGCGTTCCTGGATCTCCCGAATCCTCTCGGCGAGAGCGGCGTCCTCACGGCTTCTCCCAGAGGGTGTCCTGTCTCTCCAATCGGGTAGTGGCTC
>JAABVA010002804.1_pt1 | contig 17036 bp, 21 predicted proteins | sample 5560331 | NCBI WGS metagenome assembly JAABVA01 (sample SAMN12812661, study PRJNA571458) | rock metagenome | isolation source: Antarctica rocks | place: Antarctica: Victoria Land, Mt New Zealand sud | collected 2016-01-07 | reverse complement strand
CCGCTCCCGCTTGTACCGCGCCCTGCTGACCGGCCGGCCCATCGCCGCTATCCGCCCACGAGCGGCGCGACGATCTGGTACTCCTCGACCGTGGGGTCGAACGGCAGGCGGTCGATGACGTGGCCCCCGATGGCGCTGGTGGTGTCTTGACGCGCCACGAGGCAGCCCGCCGCGCGCGCGTCGCTGATAAGCCGCTGGGCCTCGACGACGGCCGCCTGGCCCGCCTCCGTTGTGTCGGCCACGTCGTAGGCGTGCTCCGTGTGCCCCGTCGCGTTGGCGATGATGATCCTGGCCATGGCGCGCTGTCTCCTTCTCTCCTCCGTGACATCCGTCCGTCAATCCGTGGGTATCTGACAATCGCCGTGTCTGTTAGAGCGTTTGTGGCGTGACCGTTCCCGGTGTCCCCGCCGGCGGCGTGACGGGCACCGTGACGGGCGCCGTCGTGGGCGGCGTCGTGGGCGGCGTCGTGGGCGGCGCGTCCACCACCAAGGACACCGGGGATGCAGGGGGCGGCGGGGATGCAGGGGGCGGCGCGTCCACCACCGGGGGCGTCGTGGTCGGCGAGGACACCACCGGGGGTGCAGGGGGTGCAGGGGGTGCAGGGGCCTCAGCCGGCAGAGAGGCATGCACCCTCGCCGAGAGGTCCTTGATCTCCTGGATCTGGGCCGGCGTGGGCTCGGACGGCGGCAGACTCTGAATCCGCGTGTTGAGATCGGTAAAGTCGGTGATGAGTGTGCCCACCGCCGACGACAAATCGGTGAACGCCTGGTTGAACTCGCTTTGCGTCGCGGTCATGTCGATGATCCTCCCCAATACATAATCAAGGCCTTGTTCCAACCGAACAATCGCCTCCCACACGCGTTCGTCACCCGGACTGGCCTGGTTCACCCGCACGCCCCTCACACCTCCCCTCACACCTCTCATCCTCCGTCCACGGTCCTACGTTCAATGCTAAAGCAAGAACCCTTTCGTTGTCAAAACCCTTGCGTTGATAACAAACAGTTATAGGTCATGGGAGGTGCTCCACGCGAATCACACCAGGGGTCCACACGGGGTCGGTGTTACGTGCCCACAGGGCAGGAACCGCCCTCACCGCGCCGGCCCCAGGCGCGGCCCCTGCGTCAGCGAGTGTGCTCCTTATCGATCGCCACTCGCCGGGCGATCGCCTCAGCCTCGCGCACGGCGTCACTCTCACGCGCCGCCCCCTGCGCATCCGCCACCGTCACAGCACACGTCTCGGCAGACGACGCTATCCACGTCCCCACGCCCTCGATACGCCCCGTGCGCGCCAGGGTCCACAGCCGCCGCGCCAGGGCGCGGCTCGGCCCCGGCAGCAGATAGACCACGAGCAGCCCGCCCGCCACCTGCGCGAGCGTGACCCCCAGCGCGCCGCCCACGGCCCACGCCGCGCCGCAGGCGATGAGACCAAGCGCGCACAGCGCCTCCACGTTGCGCCGCGTGGCTCCCAGCCGCGCGTACCCCGCCGTCAAACGGTCGTACCCCTCCAGCGCCAGTTCAAGCACCCACAGCGGCGAGATCCACCACCGCACGATCACGCGTGCCCGCCGCCGCCGCGCGTGCGTGTCCCGCCGCTCCCGCTCCCGCGTCAAGGCGAAGCGATCCCGCGGCCGGGGCCTGACGGCCCGCTCTCCGCGCTCCCCGCGCTCTCGTGTGGCGCCCATAGTCACTCCTCTCCCTCCCTCTCCCTCTCTCCTCTAAAATGGTAGCATCGCGCGCGCGCGGCGCTGGATGCCGCCACGCAGCGCCATAGACCCCGCGGCGACATCATCGGCCGCCGAGCGGCCGCCCCGGCCAATGAACGACACCAGGCGGGGCGCGATCTGCGGCGCCCCCATGAGCAACACGCCGATCGCGAACGCCGCGCCGGCCGCGATGAAGTCAAGGCCAAAGTTCTTCCCGCCCGTCGCCAGCACGATCCCCACCACGGCGACGCCGATCGAGGCGAGCGCCGCGTAGAGCGGCGCGACCAGCGTCAACGCCGCCATTCCGCGCACCCACCACAACCCTTGCTCGCGCGTTTGACGCGGGAACAACAGCACGATGTAGAGCACGCCAATCACGAACAGAAGGACCTGCGCGCCGATAATCAGGAACTTTGAGAGCACCAGGAAGATGAACACGGGCAGCAACATGATCCCCATGAGGAGGATCATCAACGCGCCAAGATCGAACGCTACCTTATCCGTCAACGTTTTGGGGTCCATGCGCAGATATTTGTTCAGCGCGGCGTCGATGGGCTTGGCCGTGCCCGCGTCCAGCGCCCCCACCACCCGGCGCACTTCTCCCCACGCCCCACTCTCCAACGTGAGGCAGTTGTCCACCGCCCAATACACGAGCCCCCCTCCAAAGGCGAGCAACAGCAGCCCGCGCCCGATCTGCTTGTTCGCGAACAGATCCAAAACGATGTTCCCCAACACCACGATCAGGGCCAACTTGATGAGTGTGTAGACGAGCGCGAAGAAGATCCTCATGGGCGCCTTCAACGGATCAAAGCTCTTGTCGGTGTAGTCCGGTTGGTAGAACAGGGTGTTCATGACGCCCTCGACGACGCCCGTCCGCCCGTTGTCGGTGATGTTGTTTGCCGCCGCGACCGTGCCAAGCAGGACGGCCCGCATGGCGTTCTGCATGTTCTGACAGATGTTGAACAGGCCGCACAGATCGACGGGGTTGCTCGACGTTTGCGACGCCAGCCCCGCGCTGTCGCGCAGCGTCCACGAGGCCGAGGCGTGGCCCGCCGCCGCCCCATTCTCCTGCGACGCCTCCGCGTCATAGGGGCCCGCCGGCAGCGTGTCCGGCAGGGGCAGGTCCGCCGCGGCGTGCCCCGACGCGTCAGTGGGTCCTAGGACCCCCAACGTCACCGCCGCCGGGCGCGGGCTCCCTTTCAGGAGCGCGAGCGCGATCGTGATGTGTTGATCGGGCTCGAAGTGGTCGACCACGACCCGCACGGACACGCCGTTGGCGTCGGTCGCGCTGATCCCGCGCGTGAAGTCGGGTGGGAGAAACTGGATCGCGGGGCTGAGCGCCGGGCGCGCCGTCGGCGCCGGCGTCGCGCCGGGCGGGTCCACCGTCAGGAACGCCGCCGCCTGGGTATGCAGGTCGCCCTGAGCCACGACGTTGTACGTCCCCGGTGGCGCGTCCTGCGGCAGCGCGAGCGTGGCCTGCCCCGCCCCCAGGCTGTCAGCCTTGGTATCTCCAATACCTTCATGCGTCGCCCCACTCCCAAGGCTCCATGTAAAGTGGACGGACTCCCCGGGCACGAACCCGGCGACGATGGCCCCCACGTTGGCCGTCCCCGGCGTGACGTGAGACGCCGAGAGCGTAAGCGTCCCAATACGCCCTAGCGGCGTCGGAGAGGGATGGGGGCGCGGGGTCGGGGTTGGCGCAGCCGCGAACACCGCCGCGCCGCCCTGTCCCGCCACCAGCAGCGCACTCCCGCACAAGGCCAGTATGAACACACGCACGCGCGCCTTCATCGCCCGCTCCCTCCACGACGAGCGGCGCGCCGCGCGCGCGCCGCCGCGAACACGGCGGCGTGCAGTGACCCATAGCGCGCCGTCAGCGCCGCACGCTCCTCTTTCTCCGTGGGGTTCGTCTTCCACAGCTCCACGTCCTCCTCAGAGGGGGCCATGACGCGCACGACCCCGTGATCCGTCCGCTTCATCCCACGCTTAATGAGCATCATGTCGCTCCATTCGTTCGGCTCCTGGCCCAGGTGTGGCAGCTCCAGCGCCTCCTCCAAGGGGATATCCAGGGGCCGCGCCAACCAGCCCGTCCCCGCCGCGTGCCCCGCGCGCTCATTCCTGAGCTTGCCGAGCACCCACCACGGCACCACGCTCGCCAGGTCCTGCCCCAGTGGATGATCGAACAGCTTGGACAGAAATTGGAGGATGAAGATGAAGCGCCGGTTGACGTGACGAGAAGTCAGGGTCGCCTGGCTGATGTGTGGGGCCGCCACCTCCATCACGCTCCAACCCTCGTCGATCAACTCGACCACCATGGCCGGCTTGCCGTCGTGTCGCCGCGCCTTGGAGCGCACCAGGCGCAGCCCGCACCACTCCACGAACGACTCGATGATCCAGAACGCGACGATGGCGTTTTTCCCCTCGGAGCAGTGGCGCGTGTCGAACACGTACAGGCGCCCGTCGCCGGCGATGTCGGCCGTGCTCTCGCGGTCACACAGCTCGGCCCATGGCCCCTGCCCCACGTAATTGGAAAAACCCGCGATCACGTCCTCTTTCTCACGCCGCCGCTCCGTGTCCCCCCGCGCGATCACGATGCCCTCCAGTTCACGCAGCGTGTCGCGCTCGAGCGGGTACGGCGTCACGCGATCAACGCCGACCAGGCCGCTGTAGTCGCGCCGCACGACCTCGGAGAGCGCCGCCGAGAGCTTCTGAAACTGCCAGTTGCTCATGCGCTCGCGCTCGTCGGCGCGCCCATACATCGCCTCGTGCATGGCCAATAGGCGGGCCACCTGCTGCTGTGGCGAGGGGATGGCCCGCAGCACCATCTCGTAGGGGTTGATCGTGAGCCGCGTCGCGTCCACGCTCTCGGGGTCCAGCGGCGTGATGTACGTTTCGCCCAGCTCCTCGCAGAGCGCCGCGTAGGTCCCCGAGCGGTCCATCACCACGCTGATGTTGCCATCCTCGAAGTAGCCCCACGCGAGCGCCGCGTTGCCGAAGAACCCTTTGCCGCTGTGGGGCAGACCGCCCACGCCCACTTGCTGCGTGCCCGTCTCCGCGTCGTCGAAGTCCAGCGAGACCGCCTCGGCCCCACCCCCGCCCCGGTGCGTCGTCAAGCCCAACGGCATCCCGCCCCGTGAGCCGGGGTTGGCGCTCGTGAAGGGGAACATGGTCCGCACCACGGGCGTCAGCTCCGTGAGCATGGCGGGCGCGTCGCCCAGCGCCAGCGGACGCGTCGCCAACCACAGCGCCTTTTGATGGCCCCAGCCCGGCCCCGGCCGGCAGTGCAGCCCCCGCAGCGCCGCGCGCGCCAGCGCCGTGCGCCGGCGCAGTTCCATCCGTGTGGAGGCGTACACCGTCACGATGAGCGCGACCCCGGCCACGGTCACGTCGGGCGCGTCCAGATCTTCCAACGTCGCGTCACTCTCGCGCTCCATGCGTGAGAGGCGGCCCTTGCGCCGTCCACCACCCATCCTCGCCTCGCGCTTGTCGTTGAGGTCAGCGGCCTGTGAGCCCGACCCCTCGATGCGATCCTCCTCACGCTCTTTGGCGCGCCCCTCCACGTAGAGCGCCACGTCAGACGGGAAGGGCAGGCGGGTCAGCGGCGCCACCCAACCATAATCAACGGTGGGCGGCAGGCCCCGGCACACCAGAGAGCCCACGTAGCACGCCGCGCCGCGCCGCTCCTTCTCTCCCTCTCCCTCTCCCTCTCCCTCGTCCGTGTCCGTGTCCAGGAGCGTGGGATGCAGGATGAGGTATGACGGATGGCGCGCGTCCACCTCGACGGCGCAGGCGGCGCGGTGCAGCGCGCTCACGTCGGCGGGCCAGGTCGCGGAGCCCGTCGCCGGGTCAACGCCCGCGGTCTCCCCACGCGCGAGGGGCGCGTCGAAACTCATGGGGCCGCGCGTCGAGCGCGCCACGGCGTCCACGATCTCGTCGGAGCACAACAGCTCAACCTGACAGCCGGCTTGCCGCACCTTGCCCAGGATGGCGTCAACCTGAAAGCCAAATTCCAAATCGCGCTCGGCCACGGACACGGCCGCTTCCTCGACGGCGAGCGCCGCCTGCGCGTGCGCCAACTCCGACCGCCGCGCGCGCGTCCGCGTGGCCATGCGTCCCAACAGACGCCGCGCGCGGCGCACGCGCGCCTGCGCCGCGCCCACGCGGACGCGCGCCATCTCCAGGCCTGCGGGGATACTCTCCGCCACGGCGGCGTAACAGCGCACGTCAGGGATGTGCGTCTCCTTGTAGCGGCGTTCCAGGCCCGCGCGCCGCGCCCCCAGGTAGGCCACGCGCCGCGCGTGCGCCTCCCCCCGCGCGCCGTCGCGCTCCGCGTCCCCCGTGGGCGCGGGCGGAGCGCCCGCCGTCTGTCGCCGGTCGAACTCGGCCAGCGCCTCCGCGACGGGCCGCGCCCGGTTGACGATCAGAAACTGCGCCTGCTGCCCGGGCGCGAGCGCCAGCGTGACCTCTCCGAACGCGCGGCCCACCGCCGCCCGCTCGGCGGGTTCGCGCCGGTCGTAGGAGTGGACGGGCCCCACGCGCGCCAGCGCCACGCGGCCCCCGTCCGTCCGCACCAGCATGCCCGATCCATCGTCGCCCCGCGCCTCCATGGGCCGCGTCACGCCGCCCGGCGCGAGGAGCCGCCACGACGGCGACGGGTCCAGCAGAAGGGGACCCAGCGCCCCCAGGAGGGCGCAGCGCAGACGCGCCCGCGCGCCCGCCCCCTCTAGTTGACGCGGGGGCGCGGGCGCGTAGCGCGCCTTGCGCGTGGCGAGGTCAAGCAGGTAGTCCGGGACCTGCTTCTCGTAGGGCTCGGTATTCTGCATCACGACGTAGCCCAGGAACGTCCCGACGACGCCTCCAGCGACGAGGCCGGAGAGGGCGTCCCACCGCACGACGGTACAGATCGCCCACCCCGCCGCCACGCACACGCCCCATGCGCTGATGACACCCCAGGTCCAGCGCGCGGCCATGGAGCCAAAGTCCGCGAAGGGCGCGGGCTTCCGTCCCAAATATCGCTTCGTCGCAATAGACCCGTCCGCGTTGGACGGGGACGCGCCGCTCCCCGCGGGCGCTGAGGCGCGGTCACGCTGCATGGCCATGGCTAGAGCCCACCGCAGCCGTAGGTCGCTTGCCAGTGGGGGACTAGCACGCCAAACAGGAAATAGACCACCAGGATGCACCCGGCCGCCTTGGCCGCGACCGAGCGCCCCATCTTGGCCCCCACGAGCCAGAGCACCAGGCCAATCACCACGCCGCCGGCCAGAAACTTCAGGCCCCCGCCCACGGCCGAATCACCAAAACCGCCAATATCATTGAACAGCGGGTCCCACACGGCGTTCGCTGTCGTGTTGCACGCGCCTTGCGGCGCCTGGGGCGCCTGGGGTGGATGCCCAACAGCGAGGACGCGTGTTATAAGGGTGATGTGCGCGCGGGCGCTGACCTCCCACGCGCGCGCGGCGAGGGAACTGTAGAGTGACACGATGAGTGTGAGCGTTTGCACAGTCCTAATCCTTTCCGTTTGATGAGGTGTGTGTCTTACCAGTCGTCGTCGGGGCTACGTGTGGGCGCCGTGGTTCCCGTGGTCTTTCTCGTCGTTGTCGTCGATCGCGCTCCTCCTGTCATCGTGGGCGCCGCGCGTGGCGGCGGCTGTGGGGGCGGTGTGGGGACGAGGGGCTGCGTTGGAACAGGGGACGCGTGCGGTGAAGAGGGGAGGGGCGTCGCGGGCGTCGCCCCCACGGACGCCTGCGCCGGGATCGTCCGCGCGACGAGCGCGCGGCAGGGCAAGTCAAGCCAGGCCGCGATCTCCTTGACCTTGCTCGGGTGAATAATCTCCACCACGAACGGACGCCCGCGGCTGCCCACCACCAGACGCCGCCAGCGCGGCAACTCCTGGAGCACCGTCGTCGACACCAGCGGCTCCCGGCTCACGATTTCCGGGCTCACTACGACGCGCGCCTCGGCCGTGTACCCGCCCTCCTTGGCTCGTTTGCGCGCCGCCGCGTCAGGCGGCGTCGTGGTCGTCGTCGTCGTCCCCAGGCGGCGCTCCCCGCACAGACGCGAGACCTCAATGGCGTCCGGACCGCTCACGCCGCCCGCCGTCTCCCACGTTTTGAGGTTCTCGCCAATCGTCCCGGCCACGTTTTCGTCGTAGGAAAACACGAGTTGCCGGCCGCTCTGCAACACGACGCGGATCATGCAGCCAAACTTGCGCAGCGTCGTGACCATCGTCTGGAGCTTGTAGATGGGGTGGCCTGAGCCCGCCTCGTCAAGCTCCACGAACAACCCCGTCCCTTTGGCGCTCGTGCGCAAAAACGCCGCGCCGATCGCGTCCATCAACATGACGAGCAGCGATGACGTGACGGGCGCGTAGAACTCCTGGCGCAGGCTCGGGACCTGGATGAACAGGATCGTGGGACCGGGCCGCCCCATCACGAGCGAGGTCAAGTCGATGTCGTTGCCCGAGAGAAGATGCCGCACGGCCTCTTCCTGCAACGGGGCCAGGCGCGCCACGATCTCACTCTTGAGGTTGCGAAACTGGTCGGGGATCGGTCCGATTTTTTGCCAATCGGAGAGGCCGTTGCTTCCCTCCATCCCCGCGCGCTGCAAGAGCGCCTCGACCCGCGCGTAGTGGGCGCGCGCGTCCTCACCCGGCCGGTCCATCACAGTCTCGGTTACCTCGACCATCGTGGGGGCCTGCGCGGGGTGCGCGTTCCTGAGCGCCACAATGATCCCCGCGAGCACGCTCTTGGCCTTGTCGCTGTAGTACTTGGACGCCCCGCCCCCCACCGCGCCGTGGCCGTTGTCGAACCACGCGTCCAGGTACGTCGCCATCCACGCGGGGCCGGCGTACCACTCCAGCGGGTTGACACGGTGCGGCGAGAGTCCCGCGACCGGGGCCGGGTTCAAGGCGATCACGCGCCACCCCGCTTTTTCATAGGCCCCGCCCAGGCTGGCCAGCAGCTCGCCCGTGGGGTCCCAATAGAGGCCCGATGGCGCGTGGCAGCGCGCCGCGCCGCCCTCGCGGTAGGCCCGCCGCGCCAGCACCGCCCCGCCCGTTTTGATATCGCTCGACTTGCCCTCTCCCGTGCGCATCGTGACGCGCATCCCCTCCGTGGCCACGGAGGGCGGCAACGTCAGCAGCGTCTTCATGGGCCGGTCAAAACCGGTCGCCGCGCCCAGGCCCCCCTTCGTGCGCGGGACCCAACGGCCCAACACGAACGGGGTCAGCGCCGGCCCCGCGAACGCCATGACCTCCTGTTCCGTGGCCCACAGCGCGCCCTCGGGCAGGTCGCGCGCCACCACCACCACGCGCGGCCTGGTCTCGGCGCGCCGGCGCAGCAGCAGCCCGCACGCCACGAGCAGCGCGATCAACGCCGTGGGGACGCCTCCCTCCAGCGCGGGTGTCAGCGCGTCCGCCGTGCGCGCCACGTCCCACCCCCGCTGCGCGCGCAGGCCCAGGATCGTCGCGTAGGGCTTCTTGTCCCACGCCAGCGGCCCGACCATGCGCGCCGCCGCCGAGCCAGGCGCGGGCGGCGTGTGGGCGGGGATGGGCCAACGCCCCGGATCGAGCCAGATCAGCAGGCCCGTCAAGGGCAGCGGGCACCCCCCACTCACGCCCCCGGCGCGCCGGTCGCAGGGCCTCTCCTGGTCAAGGTGGTCACGCGCGATCCAGGCCCAATTGAACGCGATGTACGACGCCCAGCGATCCACGCGCCGGTACGGCTCGACGATCACGCGCGCGACCAATGGGCTGACGCCCCCCTCCCCTCCCGCTCGCGTCGTCACATGAGGGGCGGACGCGGGATGAGAGCCGCTGGCGGCGTGAGGGCCGTTGGCCTCAGAGCGGGCGGCGGCGGGGGGCGGGGCAGAGAGGGCGGGCACAGAGAACGCTGACAGAGGATGCGCCGCAGGCGCGATCAGCGCGCCAAGGCCCCACAGCCACGCGCCGACGAGCGCCAGGACCATGACGCCCACGACACGGATGGGCACGTCTCCCCTCTCCGACGACGGACGCAGCCTGTAGGGCAACAGGCCCAACCGCCGCCGTCCCCCCGGCGAGAAGGCGATCCCTTCCTGCGTCAACGCGTCCCCCACGAGATGCGCCGCGTAGCCCGCCACCAATGCAGCGGGTAGTGCCAGGGCCACCCCCACGCGGACGGACAGCGCCTCCAGGCCAAACCATCCCATGACGAGCAGGAGAGGCCAATGGCTCATGCCCCGGTGCCCCCCCGGTAGACGCTTCATAACCCAATGGATAGGCGGGACCGCTTTTGAGATGCGGCTGTCCTTGTGGTCCCCGTCCGGCAGCAGCCCGCCCACGCCGCCCACGAGAGCGCACGCCGCTGTTAGGTCAGGCCGTCCCGAGAGCGCCCCGACGATACCGCCCGCCATGACCCCATGGAGCCCATGTGTTTTATAGCTTGGCATCGCCTACACCTCCTCCACGCTCACGCCGAGCCGCTCCCCGACCAACCGTAGATACCCGTTGACCGCGCCCCTGGCTTTCTCTCGGTCCCGTTGATCCCACAACGCCACGCCATCCTCTTGCCCGTCCTGTCCCTCTCCCTGTCCCGGTCCAGGCAGCACCATCGCCAACGCCATGGTCTGCGTCACGACGCGCAGCTCGGTTTCCGCTATCACACGCAGCGCCTTGACGTTGGCCGCGATCTCCCCCAGCTCACGCGACGCCTGCCCTCCCGTCGCCTCGATTTCCCGCAGGCGCGTCGCCGCGTCCACGATGGCCCAATTGCGGTTGGGCTCCCCACGGCTGTTGTGTTCCCCGGCCCGCTCCGCGTACCCCGAGAGCCAGTCGGCCAGGTCCGCCTGCATGCGCACCTTGAACTCCGCTTGCCCGACTTGTCCGCTCTGCGCGGCTGGATCCGCTCCCTCACCCATGGTCCCATCCCCCGCGCCGCCGCCTATCCCATTGCTCCACACGCCCCCGTCCCTGCTCACTCCCACCCTTTTGTCCCACCATGTCTCCCTATAGTCCCGATGGTCCCACCAAAGCGGGGAAGGGGATCATCCCATGGGGGATGGGACCATCACGACACAACACACCCTACATTGCTACAATGCAGGCATCTAGTGACGATAGTAGCAGTTGCACAGGGATATCGCAAGGGATATCGCATGGTGTACACTACAAGGAGGACTCGTTGAGCGACGAGCGCGGGGAGGGGTCGGACGACAAGCCTAAAAAGGAGAGTGGATTGGGGTGGCAATTACCTGTACGATTACCAGAGGACTGGCGTGAGCCCTTGCAAGAACTAGGCATGCGCTATGCGGATGCAGCGCGCCGTAAACCATCAATCGCCGACACGGTGCGCGAAGCCTTGCGGCGCTCATTAATAAGCGAAGGTCTCCTCGACGATCGGCGTAAAGGCGCTGGAAACGACACAGGCCGTGATCTCTAAACCGACCACAGCCTCACCACCCGGCTAACTCCGCAATAGACCGCACAACAGAGAGGCCCGGACCAGCGCGGTCCGGGCCTCGGCTATGGGTGGGGCGGGGTGTAGCGGCTCTCCTGGGTGCTCATCTCACAACGTCGCCTCGTACTCAGCGCGCAGCCTGTCGCGCAAGGCCTCCCACATCATGTCCTCATGCCAGCCCTCATTACAGCCCGGGCAACAATAGAATGTGGCGGACTTCCCCTCAATGGTCCCTGTCTCCTCCAGGACTGGACCGTTGCAGTTGGGACACAGGTAGTCCGCGGCCTCCGGCATCTCAAGGTCCAGATCTGAGGTGTGCCAGCGACACAACGGAACCGTGATCGTAAGATTCCGATCTGCCTCAGGGGTCACCGGAACCATATGGGTGGCTTGCTTGTCGCACTCGTCAACAGCGCATAGCGGCATCGTACCCTCTCCCCTCATCCTCTCTTCCTGTCACCGGAGCCCGCAGCCTATCCCACCCCAGGACCTCGCGCACACGCGCCACGGTATCGGCTCCGCTTCCCGGCCAGGCCCCTCGCGTCGTCACGTCGGCGACCGCGGTTCGTCGCGGCTGCCGGCAGGGGTCGAGCCGTGGCCACCAGCGCAGAACACACACGCCCCGCGCCTGGATCAGCGACACATGCCAGGCGCGCGCCCGCTCTGCCCGCTCCACCCACTCCGCATCGTCCGGCCGGTCCTGGCTAGCGGGTTTCGCCGCCGATGAGAGGCGCGTGAACGCCTCCTGCCGCCGGGCGACCCGCGCCCTCCAGTCCCGCTCGTGGCATGGCAGGCAGCGCCGGCGCGGGTCGCCGTCCATATCCCAACCGTGGATGACCGACACGCTGGCAATGTCACCGAGCGGCGCGCCGCAGTCGCAACAGCGCAGGCCGCGCGCTCTCTCGCGCCACTGTCGCCACCATCTCATCATCACCTGCCCTCCCTGCGATATCACCGGCACTGTGCCCGGTACTGCTCAAGCATGTCCACCGCCGTCATACCGCGTGACGCCGCCCACGACAGCGTCCGCTCGAAGGCCGCGCCCGCAAAGGGTCGACACAAGTCGCACCACGTCACCTCAGCGGGGCGGAGCGGTTGGTGATAGGCCGTGATCTCCATCGAGGCGGACCGCTCCTGGGGCTTCTGGGGCGCGTCAGGGGCATAATAGGGCAGCGGGGAGCGGACGGCGTTGGGGGTCGGTGGGGGTAGCGTGGGAGTCATGACTGACTCAACGCGCACGACCAGACGGCTTGGATCGTCAACAGTGATAATCAGGTCAGAATGGTGAACGGAAACGAGCTGATCCAGCCTATTGAACCCATCGTCAAGAGCGGCTTTTGCATCAACGGGTTCGTTATTTGGATCGAGTCCTCTCGCTTTTGCCTCCTTATAGTTACCCAGTACAGTCTTTGGATCAAGGCCGAATACCCTGGCAATGTCACTGTAGGTCATGCCTTTGTTGTCACGCATGTCAAGGATGCGGCGACGGCGGGCATCTGTTTCTCTCCTCAGGTCTTGGCGATTCCATCTGGGTAAGCGGCTAGACGCGTTGCGGGGATTCACAGCCCCGTTCGCTGCCTGGTGCTCACGGGCGTCAAGGATGTCCTTCGGTACCACTTTATCCCCAGCCTGCAAACGAAGGCGCAAGGGTTGGTCGTAGGGTGCGGCCAACATCGTGATCCCATATGCGACAGAAGGGGCGATTAACCCATCGTTGACAGCTTTTCGCAACACATTGTCGTCCAAAATCCTGAGCCTTGCCGAGATGTAGGGAAGGCTCTTTCCGAACTTTGTAGACAACGTGGCAATGGTGTACCTGTAGTTATCAATGAGGCTCTTATATGCCTCCCCCTCATCCACCGGTGAGACATCCGCACGCAGTAAGTTTTCCACCAACTGCAAGACGATGCGCTCGTCGTTCGTCGCCCGCCGCACGACCGCCGGTATCTCACGCAGCCCCGCTTTACGCGCAGCGTCGAAGCGTCGATGCCCAATTAGCACATCGTACAGTCCACCAGGACGCGGCGACACCTCAATGGCCTGCAAGACACCATGCAGACGGATGCTCTCTACGAGTTCCTGTAACCTGTCTTTGCCGCCATCGTAGCCCCAATCGCGCCGCACCTGATCGAGGTCATCCCTGATCTTATCCAGCGCGATGTACAGCCCTTCGGGCGCGACCGTCATTTGTGTCACCATGATCTATCCTCTTCCTCCCTATTTATCCCCCGCTTATCCACGCGCATAGCGTCTATGATCCGGCAGCGTCTTTCCGCGCCATGAGCCAGGTCACGTTGTCCCGCTGGCCGGTCCTGATCGCCACCTCCTCCCGAATGGCTTCCACGGCCGCGCGCGCCGCCGGCACGGCCACGAGGTCGCGCGCCACGCAAGCCAGGTAGTAGGCGACGGTGGAATGGTCGCGCCCGCCCAACGCGTGCCCCGCCTCCGTCAGCGAGTCGTGCTGGTCCATGACGAGCAGGTAGGCGGCGACCCGGCGCGCGGCGATCGCGGCGGGGTTGGCCCTGCCCCGGCCGGTGAGGGCCACGAGGGGCAGGCGATAGTAGGCGCACGTCGCGTCCAGCACGAGGGCGGACGCGCGGCCCTGATCGAGCGCGGGGCGATCGTACAGCGTCGTCTGCGTCTGCGAGTGCGGTGGAGTCATACGTCCCTCTCCCACGTCCCATCCTCGCCGCTGGCGTCGTCATCAGCATCGTTCTCGGCCACCCTCACGCCGCCAACACGCTCCACGCCCATGGCGCGGGCGATCTCCACGAGCGCGTCGATCAGCCGGCCGTACGTGTCTATGCGCCCTGGCGCATCCACGGCCCGCGCCGCCTGCTGGTCGAGCGCCGCTGAGAGCCGATCCAGCACCGCGCCCTCGGCCGCGGCCGCAAGGCCGTAGCACAGCGCCGCGCGCCGTATGTGGTCGTTGCCACACAGCCCCAGATCGTCCCAGTCGCACCACGCAAACGGCATGAGCGTGGCGCCCATTGGGAAGACGCCTGCGGGCCAGACGCCATGCGGCCCTGTTAGCGCCCGCATGGCCTTGTAGACCGCCCGCGCCGTGTCGTCGTGGGCCTGGGTGTCCCCCTCTGTCTCGCTCATGGCCGCCCCTCGTGTCGATCCAGGCACTCGATAGCAGCGCAGGCGACGGCCGCGACCTGCACCAGTTCCGTCCGGTAGTCGTCCCATGACGCATCGTTCCAGTGCGCCTTGTTGGCCGCCTGGCACGCCTCGCCCATTTCTTCGCCGAGCACAGAAAGCCATTCCAGCGGCGTGTGGTTGTGCTCGCCCCATCGGGCATCCTGTTGTCTGCGTTCGGCGTCGATCTCGTCGTAGATACGGTGGCGGTCACTCATGGCCGCACCGCCTGCGCCGTCCCGTTCACCGCGAACACGGCCGCTTGCCGCGCCGCCATATAGGCCACCGGATCGGGCATCCGTCCCCGCGCCCACGTCGCGTACACCTGGCGCTGGAGGTCGCGGGGGACGCGCCGCCAATGCGCCGGGCATGCCAGGATGTGCTGGGGCAGTTGCCGGCGGCAGCCCGTCGCCGGGCACGTGTGCGTTTCTGCATTCATCGCGTCGTCGCTCCTCTCAGTTGCTCCTCGATCCGCGCCACCACGTCGGCAGGCACGGTCCATAGCCCGAGCGCGCCCGTGCAGGGCACAGGCTCCGGCAGTCGGCGCATGCCGTCGAGGATGAACCCATGCCGCCGCGGGGAATAGTCCCCAAAGGCGGTCTCCTGGGGCGTCATCAGGTGGCCGTGCGCGCTCTGCCAGAGGCCGCGCACCAGGCTATCGGTCGTGACGCACTCGACGAGCGTCCCCGCGCCAATGATCTCGCCACGGGGGAGGGCCGCCCACGTGTAGACACCGGCGGCGTACAGGACGGAGCGGAACGGCTCCTCCTGGCACAGATCGCGCGCCCATACCGGGAAGCCTTTCGCCGCGTGGATCAGCAACGGGCCGCGATAGGACGTGCCCCAACTGCGGGTCTCGATTTTCTTAGCTGAGAGGGCGGTTAGGAACGCCCAGGGCTCAGTCAGACTAAGGGCCTTCAAGAGACACCTCCCGTCCCCGCCTGCCACTCACGAAAGCGCGCCGGCAGATGCTCCACCCCTATCACCCTATCGCCGGGCAACGCCGCCGCCTCGACGATCAGATCGGCCACGACGCGCCGATGACAAAGCCGCCAATCGGCGCACGCGCACAGCAGGATGCACGGCCGCGCCGCCAGGTACGGCGCGATCTCCCGGAGCCCCGCCGCCGGCGCGTACAACTCAATCGGACCGTCGGTCGCGTAGTTGACGTTGCCCAACTCGATGATGTGCCGGTAGCGCCGGTGGCCATGCGCGGTCACACCAGCCATATCGTCGAGGACCTGCTGACGCCAGTGGGGGACGCGCGAGCGGGGACTATAGCGCACGTCAATGAGGTACGCGTCGAGTTCGTCGATGTAGGCTTTGAGGTCCGCCGGCGTGGCCGAGGCGTAACCGTACGTGTAAATTGTCGTCATGACTCCACCCCCCTGTCCTCAGCGCGCAGATCACGGCACGGCGTCGCTGCGTCCACGCTGGCCCCGGCCATGAACAGCGTCAGGTCCTGCCCACAGTCCGCGCAGAGGTCGTACTGCGTCTTGGCCATCCTCGACCCGGCCTGCTCCTGGCGGCGCACCTCGACCTCGGCCACCTCGGCGAGCGCGCGTGTCTCGCGGGAGCAGCGGTCGCATTGCCACACCGTCTGATGGCTCATCTCAGCGGTCTCCCATCGGGAGCCCGCCCAGGGCCGGCTCTCGGTCCCGCCAGCCCGTGGCGCGTGTCACGCCGCTGTCGAGTAGCCCGAGCTGCCGCCCGATGCCGCGCTTCTCCAGGTACTCATCCCGCTCGATCTCCAACGCCTGCACCATGTCGTCGAGGATCTCTTTGGCCCGCTCCGGGGCCAGGTCGAACGGCACGCTCAATCGGAGCTTGATCGAGGCCTTGTCGTCGGGGTCGCCGACGGTGTACTCACGCGTAAATGTCGTGGAGGATGATTTGATCGTGGCCATGGTTCTCTCCTTACGCAGTCTCTTGTTGCCGCTCAGCGCGCAACCGCGCCGCCTACACACCAATCTCATGACCATGAAGCCGTTCATGGCACTCTCTACACACGGACATGAGTTCCCACAGAAACTCCTCACCGAGATGGTCGTACGTTAGGTGATGGACATCAGACGCCTGACGCGCACGGCAGCCCTGGCACACACCCTCATCACGCGTCAGGACGCGCTGACGCGTCCAGCGCCATGTGTCAGACGCCACATAGGCGTGGTAGATGTCCCACCAGGCGCCGTTACGCTGCTCCTCTGCGGTGACGCGCGCCTCCTGACGCGCCTCCCACCGCTCTTTATAGAGGCGGTCCTGTAGATCGGTATCGTAGAGCGGTAGAGCGTCCAGTTGCGCGGCGCTAAAGGTCGCCTTTTTGATGGCCTTGAGCCCCAGTCCGCAGTCCGGACATTGTTCCCACACAGACATGAGCCCCACGCCCATCGGTCGCCGGCGCGGTTGCGCGCGCGGGTGCATACACCGGACGTCCTGATCGCCTCCATCAGACCCATCAGACCCGCTGGCTCCACTGACCCCACTCCACCCACTCGATGGTCCCATCGTCGTCGTCATGTGCGCCTCCCCAGGCCCTCACGCTCACTGGCGAGATATTTCGTATAATTCGTACTTCGTCGCGCTTTCAGGGGGGGATACCTCGTCTTCCCCCTAATACACCTCTTTCGTCCCTGTAAAAAATGCTCTCCCCCCTCTCCTTCTCTATAGAGAAGGAGCTGTGGTGTGTCGGTATGAAACTGGTGTGTGAGGGCCGATCAGGCCGCTATCAAGATGTATTCATGGTCGCTACCTCTACGAA
>JAABVA010002802.1_pt1 | contig 17043 bp, 13 predicted proteins | sample 5560331 | NCBI WGS metagenome assembly JAABVA01 (sample SAMN12812661, study PRJNA571458) | rock metagenome | isolation source: Antarctica rocks | place: Antarctica: Victoria Land, Mt New Zealand sud | collected 2016-01-07 | reverse complement strand
TTGTTAAATGTGAGACTTAATGAATTGTCTGTTGTAGTGCTCATGCTTTATTGATCTAGCTTGTGACTTCTGATCATGCTTCTCAATATTGTTGAGGTTCATTAAGTCTTTTTGCATTCTGATGATGAATCATCATTCTCACATTCTTAAAGCTGTATAAGATTTCATCTTCTTCATCTGTCATTCTCACTGTCAACTGTCAATGTTAATAAAGATATCTATCATCTCTTAAAGTTCTTCAGAGCAGTCTCTTCAGACTATCTTATCTTTAATATCTTCACTCAATTCTCAATAATATTGCAATACTAAGATGTCATTGTCTCAGTCAGTTAAGGCTACAATATGCTGAAACTTCACTGAGTACTTAACTGCTGACTTGTTCATCTTTAGCATGTGAAGTCATTGTTCTGCTGCTCTTTTCTCATTAATCACTTCAAAAGTCTTTTAAAGTTCTTTCTTAAACTTCTTGAAGTCACTGAAGATTAACTCTTCATCAGTGTTTCATTTCTTTGATGACTTGTCTAGAAACTCATGCAGTTTAAGATTAACTCAGTTGAACACTGCATCTTTAAGATAGATTACTGTATATAGATCTTTGTTCATTTTGAAGTTGAACTTCTTCTGATTGAAATCTATGTATAGGTTGAGCTTTGTCAAGAAGTTTTGCAACTTTTTACATTCACTGCTGAACACATTCAGCACTGATATCTTTGATATGTTGTTCATCTTTTGTAGGTCTTCAAGACTTTAAAGATTGATCATATTGATGAAGACTGCTTTCTGCATGCTGACTGACATATCTTATATTGTAAAAATGTTCAATGTGTTACATTCTGATCAGAGATTTCTCTGATATAGGGGCTAGGGATTAGAGCTTGTGATATAAGAGAGTTTCAGATATGTTGAGTTAACTGATAGTTAGTAGTATATTAAGTAATGATTGCATTGAACATGTTTATCTTCTTAAGAAAGATAGTCTGTATATATATCAGACTGCTCACCTTGCTCACTTATGAGCATTGTGAGTCAGCTTACTCAGCTCACTCATGAGCACTGTGAGCTTATACTGAGCTGTACACCTTCAAGGCATAGTTCACTGAATCTACATATTCAGTAAGTCTATCAGGACAATGGCTGTAACACAGATTAACTGTGATCAAGCTGTGCAGATTGACTGCAGTTAATTTGTATTAGAAGTCAGTCTATAAAGATAAAGAGAAGAGGCACAAAGTCTTTGATGCAGAAATTAATGACAGTAATAATGATGACTTCTTCTCTGAATCTGATGAGAAAGAGAAAGTTAACAATGAAATTGCTGCTCTGTTTAAGAAGACTGTCAGTAAGATGCTTAAATCTGAATAAGTTGCAGATTTTAAATTCTTCTTGTACATAACTGATTAACTTCAACTCTTCAGTGACTTTCTTATATGAATGAGATGCTGACAAATTAGAGTTAAGAAAAGACATTTATACTCTCATTATTGTGAAGTAATCATTATGCAAGTTGAGTCAGAAAATTCTGTAAGACTGAGTTCAACACTTTATGTGTCTGAACTTGAAGTCAATCTTCTCTCAGAAAAGCAGATGTGCAAAATGAAACTGCATAGAAGCTTTAATCAACACTGTCTTCAAATATGTGATAAGTACAACAAAACTATAATAGAAGTATCAGAGCAAGATGAAGTCTATATAGTTAAGTACATTGCAAAGAGTCTTAATGAATTTGCTTTGATATCTGCAGTGCACACATCACATTCAGAGGCTGCTTTCTCTGCAGCTGCTTCAGATACAAGTCTGTATAACAACATAACTGATTTCTCAGAAGTTGACACTGCATCATTGAATGAAAAGATCAAGACTTACAGACTTTGACATTAACAATTTGTTCATCTTGATTCTGCAAAGCTGCATGATCTTTACAAGATGACAATTCTTGAAAAGTCAATTCTCATTGTTGAGAACAATAAGATCATGTATGAGATTTGTGCTCTGATCAAGTTCATCAACAAGTAAGATTACACTGTAAGCAAAAGAAAGGCTAACATTCTTGTTCTTGTCTTCATTGACATATGTAATTCATTATTCTTGTTATTTAATGAATATCAGTACTTTCTGAAAATAGTAGATAATCACTTCTGAAAGACATGAACAATACTGTTAAAGCAACATGATGAGGTCTCACAGACACTGCAAGAATGATGACTGAAGACTGAACTTCAGATTGATGCAAAGATTCTTGCTGTATGAAGTGACAATAGAATGAAGTTAAGATTCATTTTAAATGACTGATGCAAGTTTCTTGACATCACATCACAGTACATAATGTTCTACATGTCAATTCAGAATGATGTGATCAAAAGAATCATCTGAATCATGAAGAACTCAGTGTGTGTCATGATCAAAGAGACACAACTGTCAATAAAGTTCTAAGTGCAGACAGCACAGACAGATGTCTATCTTTATAATTGAACAGCAACTGATTTCTTAATTAATGGTAAGCAGACAACTTCTGAGAAAGCTTTCACTGATGTGAAGTCATTCATCAACTACATCTGTATATAAGAATGTAAATGCTACAGCTATGTTGATCTTAAGTTACTATCTGAAGGCAGGCACAACAAGTTCATGAATTAAGAATAAGTGAGAGTCTTTATGAGCTATGTTGAGGAAATCACAAAGCAGTATCAGCTTTGAGCTTCAGATCTCAAGTGCATCATCAAAAATTATGTTGTGAAGTTTGTTAAAAGTGAGAAGAAAGACACTGTTGATCTTAGACTGCAACAGTAAACATTAAATGTTCTTTTGAACAGAAGATCTGTTGAATGTTTACAGAAGAAGTTAATCATTGTGAAGATCACAGCTTCAGATTAGACACTTATGACTTAGAACAGTAAGATGCAGTCTAACTTCATCATGATCAAGATTGATAAATCTTAAGATAAACAACATGAGGTCAAGTTGACTGCAGTCAATCTAGATGAGTTGTTAGATGAGAAGATCAACATTGATTAAGTTAAGATGATGATATTTAAAGAAGTCAGAATCTTTCTGTGCATTGAGATCTTGAAATGAAAGAGAAATGATGATGATGATGATGAAGATGTGAATGAGCTCTCAATTAAAATATTAAGAATCATGCTGACATTTACAGCATTCTCTGCAGACAAAGAAGACTCTGTGATCAGACTTAACATTCTGATGTTTGTCACTTATACTGAAGCAGTGAGAGACTCAATCTGAGAAGAAATGTGAAAAAATGTTATTCATGTGAAGCTGACAGCCTTGATGACAAATGAAACATGAGAAGAGACTGTGTCATTAAGAAGAGTCAACATTGTGATCAGCAAGTAAGTCTTTAAATTTAAGCTGAACATCAATGAATTCTTAAATAAGCTTAAGGCAAGACTTGTGGCAAGAGACTTCTCACAGACATACAGTGTTGATTATAAGAACATCTTTGTTCTTACTGTTAAGTTTAATATTTTGTGAGTCTTTCTGACTATTGTTGCACTCAAGAATCTAAAGTGTCATCAAGTGAATGTCAATAATGTCTTTACAGAATTCTTTCTGAAGAAAACAATCTATATAACATTTTTTTCTGAAGTCAATGTTGCATCTAATTGTGTTCTGTGCATACTGCACAGCCTTTATGATCTTAAGTAAGTCACACAGAACTGACATGAACAATGTGTCATTAAACTGCTTAAGTTAAGTTTTCATTAAAGCAAGACTGATCTCTGTCTTCTTCTTTACAGCATTAAAAGAATTATGCTGCTTCTTTATGTAAATGATATTGTTGTGACTTCAACAAATCTGTTACACATTCTCTGGTTCAAGCAAGCTCTTATGAGTGTGTTCAAAGTCAAGAACTTAAGAGAGACACAGAAAATTCTTGATATTTAAGTCATATATAACTGCAAAATGAGGATTCTGTGCCTGAATTAGACTCATTATGTAAACAAGATATTAAAGAATCTTCATATGTGATCTGATAAGCATAAAGTCATCAGCATTTCACTTAATGAATATGATGTTCTTTGTCTTGCTGATTTAACTGATCAAAGAATAGATTAAAGACAGTATTAACAGATAATTAAAAGTTTAATGTATGCAGTAATTTATATTTGATTAAACATCATCTTCACATTAAATTAATTAAGTCAATATCTCAGTGATTCTGTAAAGCATCATGAACACATACTTAAGAGACTACTGCAGTACATAAGATCAATTATCAATCTTGACATCATGTACAGCTTTAGTGAAAGTCAAGTAATGCTTAAATACTCTGACTTCAACTATGCTTTGAACAAGCAAAATCAAAAATCAATTTTAAAGTGTGTCTACATGCTTAAAGATGAATCAGTGTTGTGAACAAGTCAAAAACAGAAGTTTGTCATTATCTTAATCACTGAGACTGAATACATGACTATGTCAATGTGTGCAAAGACTGAGATCTGGCTTGAACAGATGTTAAGAGACATAAACATAAATAAATATCTTAAAGTCAATTTACACTGTGTAAGCATTCAAGAGAATGAAGCTCATTAAGCTTCTTTATTCATTCAGTTCAGAGAAAATAATCAAGTTGTCTTGATCTTGATTAAGAATGCACATATACATAAATGATTAAAGTACATCAATGTCTTCTATCACAACATCTGCAATCTGCATAAGTGCAATCAGATTCAGATAGACTTTGTGCTCAGTCAAGAGATGATTGCTGATGAGCTTATTAAGTTTCTGTTTAGATGAATCTTTGAGCAGTTCATTGAACTTATGAAACTCACTGTTAATGATTAGTTAAACTCTTAAATGATTTGTTGAACTCTTAATGATGTATTTAGTTATCTGGTGTTTGCTGTCAGTGAGAGTCAATAGATGCAGTCTCACTGAGTGAAAGTGTTAAGAAGTGATGTTTTAGCTGCTTTTATGAAGTGAAATAGAATTAGCATCAGAAACTGAGTGAAGACTCTATTTACATTGACTGCAGTCAACATTCTTTCTACTTCTTCTGTAACTTTCTTGATCAAGATGTGCCCATAGACAACACAGTTTAGGGATTCCACTAGATGGCATAGTATAGCATGAGTATTCATTTCTTTAAATAAAAGTCATTGTTCTATGCTGAGTCTTAAGCTTTTTCAAATAGTAGATTACAACATGACTGAGGAAGTTTGTATCATTATTAGATAGTAACTTTCTCAATAAATCATAATTTATAAAGATTTTGTTACACAGAAAATCTGCAACTGTTGTTTTTATTGCATTTGAAACAGCTTTAATCGCAGATCAGTCTGTAACATAATTAATTGCTATTATAATTCAGCAGTTTTCTCAGAGCATTCAAGATAGTATATTTATTATGTTGATTTCTTATCTTTCAAACAGTAATAGATTCTTACAAGTTAAATATGAATGTTCTTTGATTTCTTAATGTTTTCAGAATTGTTGAGCAACTTAACAGTTAAAACAATGTTTTACAAACAATTTAATATTCTGCAATAATTTATGTCATCAAGCTCAAAGTCAAATGACTTTTAGCAATTCTGACACTTCTAAATGTCTATATTCAATATATATATGTTTCAAAAAGTCTACACAATACTAAAACTATAGAAATGATGCTTTGCTGTTGTTTCACTTTTGAATTAAATACAGATTGTTTGATTTCAAATCATAATGTAGCCAAAATTAATTCATTACATTGTTTTTGCATACATGCTTGCAAAGCAGTGACTTTTCAGATTTTATATCATCTTTTAAATACAGTATCATTGCTTTCTCTCATTTCACATCATCTAGTTCTTACAGAACATCTAAGAATGCTTTATTTACTAAGTCTTTCTCTATGAAATTGAGTCAATAACTGATCAAATCTGATACAACAGCTTGAGCTTTAGGTCAATATTGAATGTTAAGATTATATTGCTGAAATTTGTCAATTCATTGAGCTAGCTATTTAAATGAATGCAGTGTATTCTTTAAATATTGTAGATCTTCATGATTCATAATAATAATTATAGTATAATCATTTTCAATATAGTACTGTTAAGTTCAAAGTGCATGCTTAATGATCAATAACTTCTTTTTATAAACAAAATAATTAAGCTCTGCATCTTATAACTTTCAGTCATCATAAATAACTGAATGACATTTCTTATTCATTTTATTCTGCATCAGAACTAGAGTGACCATCAGGTTAAGTTAATCTGGCTCAACCTGAACAGAGCTTTCAGGTCAGGTTAGATTAGGCTTCAATTGTCAGCTTGAAAGTCTGAGTTAAGCTTAAACATTAAAGCTTAACTTAACTCAGAAGCTCTGTTTAGATTTTAAGAATTCTGAAACTGATTAGTAAGTGAGCTCTTGAGACTTGACTTAAGAATAGAGATTATGAGCTTAGAGATTACTGATATATGAGTGTTATAAGTGAGCATTATATATGCACAGTTGAACAGCTTTCAATTTAGTTTATTTATTTACTACATTGAGAGTTAGATATTCTCAAAATAATCTAGTAATGATTGCTTCAATCTGCATCTTTAGATGTGATGTTTCAGTTATGCATGTACCTCTTAATGAGAGACATGTTCTTGTGCTGAATGATAACTTATTTTGCATAAATTGCAGTCAGATTGACATCTGCATTCTGTTAACTGATAAATGATAATTACTGTACAGTTCATTAAACATACTTTTAAAGAAGACAATAGTATATGCTTTTACTATCTTCTGCAGGCTGTTAATGACTGAGCTTTAAAAGTAAAACATTTTATGCTGAGAAAAAACTTTCTTTAAATAATCTTAAGTTATCTTGCAGCAAAGTCTTTAAAAGAATAGTTTTGCTATCAGAAAATCTGTTGATTTCTGATAGTGATGTATTTCATAAAGAATGACAGCTGTAGAACAGAGTGTTATTATTAAATGTTATATTGTGTATCAGAATTAAGCTTACTGCCTGACTTTCAGTGATGAGCTAACTTAAATGCTTCAGTGTCTTCTTCTGTATCTGCAGCATTATTTTCTTTTTTCTTTTCATCAGCATCAGTTTTTCCTTTCTTGAGTGCCTTTCTTAGGCTGAGTGTAGAGTCAGGTCAGGTTGAAAAAAAGTGCACTTAACCTGAACCTGCACTAGAATTCAGGTCAGATTGAGTCAGATTCATATACAGATCAATCTTATCTACAATCTGTGCAGATATCTGCATGCAGGTGAAGCTAGTCATTATGAGTAAGGTCAGGGCTAAAGCTCAAAAATGTGAAAGCTTATTGATATATTAGTCATAATAAATTACATCTTAACTAGCCATATAGGGATAAATTACATGGTCGCAAGATATATTACTGAATAAGTTACGAAAATCATGACTTTTTGTGAAGATGCATGTTAGAAACACACATTAGTAAGCATGTGTATGTGCTTACTAAGCACATACACATGCTTACTAAGACTATATATAACCTGCAAAAAACCTGTGACCCTATGTGAGTCAGGTCAGGTTAACCTGCACCTGACTTAGCTGAATAAAAGTTAGCCTGACTCAATCTGATACCTGAACTCAATTCTGACCTGCATGACCTATAGACAACCTGCACACTCAGCCTAGCCTTTCTGAGTGTTCTTTCTGCTGCTGCTGTCTTTTCTTTATCTGGTACAGTCTTCATAGCATCACATCTTGAAGTTTTCTTAGTACATGTCATGACATAATATAACAATACAATGATGCTCTAAGATTAAGTTAGCAGAAGCATTATGAGAGAGCAATTTAAATGTATCTATGAATAACAATGAATTCTAGAGTGATCTTGTAGTTTGAAGATGTGTTGTAGTTTAAAAGTGTGTTGTAATTTGAAAGTGTGTAGTTAAAAGATGTGTTGAGAGCTTTTAGATGTTAATAATACTTAAATTTTAAGTTGCTGATAAACAACACATTTACTCATGATATGTGCATCAATGTTATGAATAAATATATTAACACACTCACTTTTAACACTCAATCTGACACTTTCTTATCTTTATCTCTGTCACTCAATCTACTACATTCACTTTATCTCTATTCAGTCTCTACACTCAGTCTCTATACTCACTAAATATGTTGCTCAATGCTATTATTTATTTTACTGCTCATTTCTTAAGATTTAATCTTATACATTGTTCTTATACTTCACTCTGATGTGCAGCTATGATGCACACATATAATACTTGATTATGTTGCTCAGTATAGAACTCAGTAGCTAACTATATATTCTAGATTCTCATCATAATGAATTTAGACATTAAGCTTTCACTATAAACTGCAAAACACTTAATTTTCAACTCATTCTCAGTCTCTGAAGAGAGATCTGATCATCATGACTGTTCATAGAAGTCTATATATGATTTAAAGAAGATATTTAGTGAATACTTGAACAACTTAAAGACTGTATATGCAAGAAAGAAATGACAGAAATGTATGAAGAACAAGAACTTTAAATGAATTGAAAATGCAAAGATAACAGACTGTGAAGCTGTAAAACAGAAAAGAGATGCATTGAAGAAGATTGATGCATATTAAATTGTGAACTCAGCATTAAAGAAGATCATGAAAGAGAAGATTAAAGATGAGATCTTAAAAAAGTAATATAATCATGAAATTTCTTATAAGACTTCTTTAAAATTATTATACTTGTTGAGAAGTGGTGTTCTAGCTGCTTCTATGAAGCAGAATAGAACTAGCATCAGAGACTGAGTGAAGACTCTGTTCATATTGACTGCAGTCAACATTCTTTCTACTTTTTCTGTAACTCTCTCAATCAAGACATGCTCATAGACAACACAGTTTAGGGATTTCACTAGACAGCATAGTATAGCATGAGTATTCATTTCTTTTAATAGATTATGAGCTCAGTTAACAAGAAGCTTCTCAGAGAAAGTGCATACTTCTAATGTATATGACAGCTGAGTCTGCAGACTTTTAAGGTTCATAGTGAATTCAGCTTTAGCAATGTTACTGATTATTGAGGTTCATAATAAATCTGGCTCTAGTGAAATCAGCACAGTGATGGCAGCTTGATATGCATCTGTTAGGCAAACAAGCATCTTCAGCAGCTGAGTACATTTGACTTGAAAGATTCAAGAAGAATTGATCTCAGCAAAAATCAGCATTCACAGTTGCTCATGAGAGCACTGTTCTTTCAGCAGCTTAATATGCATCTTGTTAAATAGACAAACAAGCACTCACAGTTGCTCAGAGAGCACTGTTCTTCAGCAGCTTAGTACAAGTCATTGAGATGAATAAGCACTATTATTTCACAAAACAAGAGGTACAAAAGCTTTTTATTTGTTTTACTTATATTATCTTCAATGCATACATTGTTATTTTACTTTATTCACTTCTTATACTATGTGTCAACTATCATCATCATGAACTTCAACAACTTCTTTACAAAGCAACAACTCATCTCAATTCTCACTTGCAAGAACTGTAATCAATGATTCATTCTTATGAGAAGATGACTGATAAAAGAAGATCTATAAAATGTTGTTGAAGTCTCAGCAATTAACACATTGATCAGTGAATTCTCAGGCTCATTTTCTCTCAGCAGTCTCAGCTTCAAAAATCAGAAAATTGATGCAAAGATCTTGTATTGACTTACTATCTGTATGAATGCAGATGATTAAGAATATCTGATGAACAAAATCAGCACAAAGAATGTTTGAAATGTGCTAAAGTTCAAGTACAAGAAGAAGCTGCAGATGATTGAGAGACAATATCTGATGAAGTTTATTGAGTACAGAATGTCAGAGAATGTGTTCATTGAAGAAGCATGAATTCATTTAAGCAAACTTGACAGAAAGATTGCTGCAACTCAGTCTGACATAATTAGATTGTTCAAATCAGAATGATGATTTCAGATGCTGCTTCAAGCATTATCAGTTAAGTACATTGTGATTTATGATGTCATTGACACTCAGAACAATCCAGATGTCAAGAGAGATCTATAAAAGCTTCAGAAGAAAGAGACACAGCTTAAGGCTGATGAGACTGTTATTGTCTTGTGAACAGATAAACAGAAAGAAGATCAACATTTAATGAATCAGAACTGCAGTTCATCAAATTACTGCACAGCTAATATCAAGTAACATTATTGCAGATCATTTAGCTCAGACAGTGATCATTTTTCTTGCTGCTTTATTAAGTGCTTTCTTTGTAACAGCTCTCACTTCATTAAAGATTGCAAATTTCTTTCTGATGTTAAGCAAGATACTTAAAAGAAGGCAAGCAGATTAACTGCAGTCAAGCTGCACAGATTGACTGCAGTTAAGTTGTATTAGAAGTCAGTCTATAAAGAAAAAGAAAAGAGGCACAGAGCCTTTGATGCAGAAGTCAGTGACAGTAATGATGATGACTTCTTCTCTGAATTTAAAGAGAAAGAGAAAGTTAACAATGAAATTGCTGCTCTGTTCAAGAAGACTGTCAGTAAGATGCTTAAATCTGAATGAATTGCAGATTTTGAATTCTTCTTACACATAATTAATCAACTTCAACTCTTCAGTGACCCCCTCATATGAATGAGATGTCAGCAAATTAAAGTTAAGAAAAGACATTTATACTCTCACTATTGTGAAGTGATCATTATACAAGTTAAGTTGAGAAATTCTGTAAGACTGAGTTCAACACTTTATGTGTCTGAACTTGAGATCAATCTTCTCTCAGAAAAGCAGATGTGCAAAATGAAACTGTATGAGAGCTTTAATCAATATTGTCTTTAAATGTGTGATAAGCACAGCAAGACTATAATAGAAGCATCAGAGTGAGACAGAGTCTATATAATTAAGTACATTGCAAAGAATTTTAATGAATTTGCTCTGATATCTGCAGTGCACACATCACATTCAGAGGCTGCTTTCCTCACAGTTGCTTCAGACACAAGCTTACAATATAACATGATCAATTTCTTAGAAGTCAACACTGCATCATTGAATGAAAAGGTCAAGGCTTACAGGCTTTGACATTAACAATTTGCTCATCTTGATTTCATGAAGCTGCATAATCTTCACAAAATGACAATTCTTGAAAAGTCAATTCTCATTGTTGAGAACAACAAGATCATGTGTGAGATTTGTGCCCTGATTAAGTTCATCAACAAGTAAGACTACACTGTAAGCAAAAGAAAGACTAACATTCTTGTTTTTGTCTTCATTGACATATGCAGTTCATTACTCTTGTCATTTAATGAATATCAGTACTTTCTGAAGATAGTAGATAATCACTTCTGAAAGACATGAATGATATTACTGAAGTGACATGATGAGGCTTCACAGACACTGCAAGAATGATGATTAAAGACTGAACTTCAGACTGATGCAAAGATTCTTGCTGTACAAAGCAACAACAAAATGAAGTTAAGATTCATTCTGAATGACTGATGCAAGTTTCTTAACATCACATTACAATACATGATGTTCTACATGTCAATTCAGAATGATGTTGTCAAAAGAGTCATCTGAATCATGAAGAACTCAGTGCATGTCATGATTAAAGAGACACAACTGTCAATAAAGTTCTGAGTGCAGACAGCACAGACAGATGTCTATCTTCATAATTGAACAGCAATTGATTTCTTAATTGACAGTAAGTAGATGACTTCTGAGAAAGCTTTTACTGATGTGAAGTCATTCATCAATTACATTTATGTATAAGGATGTAAGTGCTACAGCTACATTGATCTCAAGTTACTATCTAAAGGCAGGTGCAACAAGTTCATGAATTGAGAACAAGTAAGAGTTTTCATGAATTACATTGAGGAAATCACAAAGCAGTATCAGCTTTAAGCTTTAGATCTTAAGCACATCATCAAGAATCATGCTGTAAAGTTTGCTGAAAGTGAGAAGAGAGACACTGTTAATCTTAAACTGCAACAGCAGACATTAAATGTTCTTCTGAACAGAAGATTCATTGAATATCTATGAAAGAAGTCAATCATTGTGAAGATCACAGCTTCAGATCAGACACTTATGACTTAGAACAGTAAGATGCAGCCTAACTTAATCATGATCAAGGTTGACAAGTCTCAAGATAAACAACATGAGATCAAGTTGACTGCAGTCAATCTAGACAAGTTGTTAGATAAGAAGATCAACACTGATTAAGTCAAGATGATGACACTTAAAGAAGTCAGAATCTTTCTGTATGTTGAGATTCTGAAATGAAAGAGAAACAACAACAATGATGATTAAGATGTGAATGAGTTCTCAATTAAAATATTGAGAATTATGCTGACACTTATGATATTCTTTACAGACAAAGAAGATTCTGTGATCAGATCTGACATTCTGACATCTGTCATCTATGCTGAAGCAGTGAGAGACTCAACCTGAGAAGAAATGTGAAAGAACATCATTCATGCAGAGCTGACAGCCTTGACAGTAAATGAAACATGAAAAGAGACTGTGCCACTAAGAAAAGTTAACATTGTGATCAGTAAATGAATCTTTAAACTTAAGCTGAACACTGATGAATTCTTAAACAAGCTCAAGGCAAGACTTGTGACAAAAGACTTCTCACAGACATACAGTGTTGACTACAAGAACATCTTTATCTTCATTATTAAGTTTAACATTCTGTGAGTCTTTCTGACTATTGTTGCACTCAAGAACCTAGAGTGTCATCAAGTGAATGTCAATAACATCTTTACAGAATTCTTTCTGAAAAAAACAATCTATATGACACTTTCTTCTGAAGTTAATGTTGCATCTAATTATGTTCTGCACATACTGCACAGCCTTTATGGTCTTAAGCAAGTCACACAGAACTGACATGAACAATGTGTCATTGAACTGCTCAAGTTGAGTTTTCATTAAAGCAAGACTGATTTCTGTCTTCTTCTTCACAGCATCAAAAGAATCATGCTGCTTCTTTATGTAAATGATATTGTTGTGACTTCAGCAAATCTATTACACATTCTCTGATTCAAGCAAGCTCTTATGGGCATGTTCAAAGTCAAGAACTTGAAGAAGACACAGAAAATTCTTGACATTTAAGTCACATGCAACTGCAAAATGAGGACCCTGCACCTGAATCAGATTCACTATGTGAACAAGATACTAAAGAATCTTCATATGCAACTTAATAAGCACAGAGTCATCAGCATTTCACTCAACAGATATGACATTCTTCACTTTGCTGACTCAACTAATCAAAGAATAGATCAAAGACAGTATTAACAGACAATTGAAAGTCTAATGTATGCAGTAATTCATACTTAATTAGACATCATCTTCACACTAAATTAACTAAGTCAATATCTCAGCAATTCTGCAGAGCATCATGAACACACACTTAAGAAACTACTGCAGTACATAAGATCAATCATTAATCTCAGCATCATGTACAGTCTTAATGAGAGTCAAGCAATGCTTAAATACTCTGACTTCAACTATGCTTTGAACAAGCAGAATCAGAAATCAATTCTAGGGCACATCTACATGTTTAAAGATGAATTAGTGTTGTGAACAAGTCAAAAGCAGAAGTTTGTTGTCATCTCAATTACTGAGGCTGAATACATGATCATGTCAATGTGTATGAAGACTGAGATCTGGCTTGAACAGATGTTAAGAGACATGAACATAAGCAAATATCTTGAAGTCAACTCACACTGTATGAACATTCAAGAGAACAAAGCTCATTAAGCTTCTTTACTCATTCAGCTCAGAGAAGACAATCAAGCTGTCTTGATCTTAATTAAGAACATATATGTATATGAGCAGTCAAAGCACATTGATGTCTTCTATTACAACATCTGTAATCTGCATAAGTGCAATCAGATTCAGATAGACTTTGTGCTCAGTTAAGAGATAGTTGCTGATGAGCTTATCAAGTTTCTGTCTAGACAGATCTTTAAGCAGTTCATTGAACTCATGAAACTCACTGTTAATGATTAATTAAATTCTTAAATGATTTGTTGAACTCTTAATGATGCATTTAGTCATCTGGTGTTTGCTGTCAGTGAGAGTCAATAGATGCAGCCTCACTAAGTGAGAGTGTTAAGAAGCAGTGTTCTAGCTGCTTTTATGAAGTAAAGTAGAATTAATGTCAGAAGCTGAATAAAGACTCTGCTCACATTGACTGCAGTCAACATTCTTTCTACTTCTTCTGTAACTCTCTCAATCAAGATGTGCCCATAGACAACATGGTTTAGAGGTTCCACTAGACAGCATAGTATAGCATGAGTATTCATTTCTTTCAATAATACTCAATTATATTGCTTTTAACTATCTGCAGATGTCTACTATGAAGATGAGTTGAGAAACAAGTTAATGAAGAATGAGAACTGAGCTTGATTTAAAGAGAAGACTGAGAAGAAAATGTTATTTATTGAAGTTTTTGTGCTAAAAGAAGAGCAAAAGTTCATAGAAATGAAGTAAAAAATATATTACATCTATATCTTCTATAGACTCTCTGACATTCTTTAGAATATCAATAAAGATGAAGTTATTCAGTAAAAGCACATCAACATTAATCATTAAATTGAGAAGCATCTAACAGTGATGATTAAACATTATGAAAGAGTTCTTAACAATATAAAAGAGTAAAAGCTACATAATGCTGAAGACTCTGATCTCATTAAGATTATGCATCACTTCTATAGTGAAGTTCTTGATTCTGAACACATCAATGACTTTAATTATGTATAAGTATTATATTACTCAATTATAACACTTCTTAACTTTAACATTGATTAGTTACATTTAAGAGTCTGCACTTGATCAGAAGAAAAAAGATGAAAAGAGTGTGATTGAAGATGCTGATGAAGCTTGTGTGATGATGTCTGAAGATAAGAAATTTTTAAATGATGATTTCATTGATGAATTTGTTCTTGATGACTTGATTGATGACAATGAAGATGATGAGAAGAATGTTGAATTTATTAGTGATGAAGAGAGTAGTGACAAGAATAATAAGTAGTCACTATTAATTAAATAGAAAGCTGATTTTCAGAGATTAAAGATGTAAGATAAAGAATAATTAGATAGATCTTTAATTATTAATTAAAGATTTTTTAATGAGAAATCTCTTCATTGATACTTAATATTTGCTATACATAGTAATTTTTGAATAGTGTCTATCATGATTGATATTGTAAGAAATTTATTTTACATTTAGATATATATTCTGTCACATGACTACAATCTTGTATATACTAATTTTGAAACTCTCACAACACACTATCATCAACAAATCACTCAAAGTACAACAAAATATCATTTATTTACTCAACTTACTACAATAACTCAACATCATGTCTTTATACAGCTCATCATTCAGTCAGATCTTAAGCAACTCAGAAAGATTATTTTTAAATGCTTTCAGTAACAGAACTAAGTTATCTTAATTAAGTCAATCTTGTTCTTTAACTCTTACAGACACTTTAAATTCAGAGTATGTTCTTTGAAGATCTGTGACAAAGTGAGAGTTTCAAGACTGATGGGAAATAATTGTATGAAGTTAGAACACAGACATTAAGATTAAGAATTATGCTTAAATGACATGAAACAGTTCAGCTTGCTTAGTAGAGATTAGGCTGAGTGTGTAAGTTGTCTATAGGTCATGCAGATTAGAGTTGAGTCTGAGTATTGAGTCAGGTTAAGCTAACTTTTATTTAGCTGAGTTAAGTGTGAGTTAACTCAACCTGATCTGTATAGAGTCATGGGTTTTTTGCAGGTTATATATAGCCTTAGTAAGCATGTGTATGTGCTTAGTAGGCACATACACATGCTTACTAATGTGTGTTTCTAACATGCACCTTCACAAAAAGTCATGATTTTCGTAACTTATTCAGTAATATATCTTGCGACCATGTAATTTATCCCTATATGGCTAGTTAAGGTGTAATTTATTATGACTAATATATCAATAAGCTTTCACATTTTTGAGCCTTAGCCCTGACCTTATCCATAATGGCTAGCTTTATCTGCATGCAGATATCTGCACAGATTGTAGATAGAGTTGATCTGTGCATGAATCTGACCTGATTTGACCTGAATTCTAATGCAGGTTCAGATTGAGTGCACTTTTTTTCAACTTAACTCAACTTTACACTCAGCCTAGCAGAGATCTGGCAGTTCTTTGCTGAAGTAGCTAGCAAATGTAATGAAAGATCAGATATGATGTATGTTAACTGTCACAATATTATGAATTATTCAGCATCAAAAAATGATGAAACAATCATCATAAAATGTTATCTGAAAAGCAGCAGTTGCTGAAAGATAAAATCAGCATCAGAAAGACAGATTTCAATCTTTGAAGTAATGAATTTAAAGATATGCTATAATTTTTAATTATAATGCTCTAATATAATGCTCACTGTTTGACAGACAGCTCAAAAGATCATTGTCAAATTATTTAACTTTATTTTTAAAGTCTTTGATCAGCAAATTCTTCAATTCATTATAGCACTCAATATATTCTTTTGTACTGTTGAGCATATAAAGTTCTGAAAGCTCATCTGAATGTGTTGTGTCAATATTAAGATTTTAGATCAAAGCAAGATTGCATAACTTCTTAAGTATTGTGCTGTAAATGTTTAAAAAGATGTGCTTGCAGAGCTTAAAACACAGATTAAAGTCTTTATTGCACTTAATGAATGAAGCAGTTCAAATTATCTTGCATTTTTAGACATTATTGCATACTTTATTGACACTAAGTAAAAGTACACAGAGATATTTTTAGTCTTTAGAGAACTAAAGAGTCAACATAGTGATGAAAATCTTGCTGAGTATGTTCTTAAGATGTTGAAGAAGTAAAATCTGACACATTGATTGCTGATAGTCACAGTAGACAATGTGTTCAACAATTGTACATTATAATGTCATTTGAGTCAGCTTCTGAGTCAGAAGAATATTATTTGAAGTGATGAAACTGAAATTATAAATTGTATAATACATGTAATTCAGCTTGCAGTCAGTGTGAAGTCTGAAGAAATGAGAGGTTTGTGGGAAGGTCTTGATTTCTAAGTCAACAGGTGACTACCTAAAAACCAAAGACTAAGGCTAAGGAAAGAACT
>JAABVA010002801.1_pt1 | contig 17045 bp, 17 predicted proteins | sample 5560331 | NCBI WGS metagenome assembly JAABVA01 (sample SAMN12812661, study PRJNA571458) | rock metagenome | isolation source: Antarctica rocks | place: Antarctica: Victoria Land, Mt New Zealand sud | collected 2016-01-07 | reverse complement strand
TAAGAGCGGAGAACTGGAGCCGGTCGCCGGTGGCAAACTCACGGCTCGTCTCACGGTAGACGTTGACCCCATAGACCCGCTTTGGGTCGTACTCCACGCTCGATCCGTTGGAAAGTTCCACGGTCAGCCGGTTGGTTGCGGCATCGCTCGACCGTACCGCACCGAAGCTGCCACGGTCGATGCCCTCGGCCTTGCTGCCCCGCTCGTACTGGACCACATCACCGGGCCGATACATCGCCGCCCAGGTGCGGTCAGGTCCGGTCATATCGGAGCGATGGGATAGCGTAAGGAACTGCCGGCCGTCCTCGGCGAGCGTGCCGGCTTTCAGTAGTTCGCCCCGCACTGCTTCATTGATCTGCTGGCGGCTGCGGTTGTCCGGGGAAACGATAATGGTGTTCTCTGGCTTGGCGGCGTAGTCCCGCGCGATAGCGGCGATGCGTTCCGGCGCGCTGGCAAGCTCGGTGACGCGGCCCTGCTGGGCAAGCAAGGCAATTCCCTTCTCAGTTTCGTTCGTGGCAAGGTGCTGGACGGCACGTAGCAGCTCCGGGTCCTTCTGTCGCATGATGGTGTCCAGCCTGGAAGTCTGCATGCCCGCTTCCTGCATCTGCTGGAAAGGTCGGCCTGCGTCTACGCCCTGATGCTGGCGGGTGTCACCGATGACCAGAACGCGGTCCTCCGGTCGGATCTTCTCCAGAAAGGCTCGCATCTGTTTGGTGCTGGCAAGGCTGGATTCGTCCAGCATATAGAGATGTTTGCTGGCAGGATCGCCGTCTTTCTGGCGGGCAAGGAAGCTCTGAAGCGTGTCGGCCTCAATCCCGGCATCACGCAACTGGCCTGCCGCCTTGGAAGTCGGGGCGAAGCCCTCGACCTTGTAGCCGCCCTGCTCCGCACCCTCGCGGATGGCGGCAAGGGTGGTCGTTTTTCCGGTGCCTGCAAGACCCTGAAATCCATGCACGCGGTCAGTGCTGGTCAGTACCTCGCGGATCGCTGTACGCTGCGCTTCGTTCAGGAACTCTCGTGAGTTTGTCTGCCGCTCGGCGGCATCTTGATTCAGAAACGGCGTGGAAGCGGCGCGTCCATTTAGAACATGATGCACGTTCGCTCGCTCAGCCGCAATTGTCTCCGGCGTCGTAAAGCTGCGGCCGGAGCTATGCTTTTGACCCTGCACTGAACGGAACTCGCCTTCCTCCCGTCGCCGCTGAAACTCGCTCTGCACTTCGGAAAAGCTGACCTCTCCCATGCCGCGGCGTAACGCCTCCCGCATGATGACCCGCTCATCGGCTACGGCCTCGCGCTCGAAAACCTTCTCCTTGGCAAAGGCTACCGCCCCTCGGGAATCCGGCTGCAAGCCGGTCCCCTGCGACTGGTTCATGGCGCGTTCGCGCGCGGCGGCGATGACCCGTTCTGGCTGGTTGCCGTACTCAGTCGCCATCTCTTTGTGGGCAGCTAACACCTCGGCGGATGTGAGGGTCTGCTTCCGGTCGCGGGTGGCATGCGCGGCGATTCGCGCCGCCTCCGGTCCTTGGAAACCGGCCCGCTCCATCTGCTCTTTGATCTGCTGGGAGCGAGGGCTGGACGCATCAAGGTACGCCTGTGAGTACCCTTTGATTTCCGGTGCGCCGCTCTGTCCCGGCTCGATCTCGTACCCCAGTTTACGGAGCTGGTGGGTAAGCGCCGACTGGTACACGGCGGTCGCGTAGTTCTGCGATTCGAAGAGCGCCTGGGGCTGTAAGGCGCGGGTGGACCCGTCTTCCCTCTCCGTGACATTAAAGATGATGGCGTGAGTGTGGAGCTGGGGAGCAGCGTAGCCATTCACAGGCCGCGCGGTGTCATGCTCGAACTTCGCAGCGGCGAACTTCCCGGTCAACTCGGCGGGATTGTTGCCGCCGATCCGCGCATGGGTGTACTTCTCCAGCTCCTCCAAGGCGGTCGTAACGGCGGCACGGTGAGCCTCTTTCACCCTCTCGTCGCCGCCGACAAGAGCTGTCAACGAAACAGACTTGGGCGCTGAGAACGTCGCATCCCATCCGGCCCGGTGCTCGACGGGCTTCGTCGTGCTGCCGTCCGCGTTGGTGTACTCCTTCCCTTCCCGGTGCCGCACCATCTGCTCTTCGGTCTGCGGGTGCTTGCCTTCCGTCAACCGGGAGAACTCCAAGGGCGCAACCTCACCCGAGAGGCCAAGGGAGGCGGCAAGTTTTCCCTGCCACTCCCCTTTCACCGTGTCGTCCTGTTTGTAGTAGCTCTGCGCATCGCTGGTGTACTCCAGCTTGTGATAGGTCTGCGCCTGAGCGGAGCTGATGGCTTTGGAAATGGTGAGCATGGCGGCCTAGAGGTTATGGGTGAGAGAGGGCGTCTCTTGCTGGGGTTGGGCAATCACAACCTTGGGAAGCTCTAGTTTTGGAACAATAGCCTCGGCTTCTTTAACAGGTGCGCCCTTGCTGGATGCGGCCTCCTCCGGGACGCTGGCTGGCTTCTCGGGTAGAGCCTCTGTCTTGGCTGGCTCTGTTGCCTTGGGTACCGGTGCGAGCGGGTTGAACCACATTTTGTGTTCCGCGATGACTCGCGGCTTCAATGCTTCCGCGATCTTTGGAAGGCTCATGGGCGGGAACGAGAAGCGCGAGACATAGTTGTTGATCTTCACGAAGCTGTGGAGGTCGGGTAGACCTTCCACCTCGGACTTCATCACCAGCGGCTCTATTTGCCGGTCAAGAGTGAAGCTCTTGCCCTGGCGTTTGCCGTCTGCGACCGTCTCACGGACACGCTCAATCTCCACCTCGCCAATCATCTCCGCTGCCCACTTCGCCGCGTTCGGCTCGGCGGTCCGGAGAATGAACTTGGTGGTCGGCTGCGAAAGCATCACCTCGGCCAGATGACCGTAAATGGTTTCAAGCTGAGCCTTGCCCTGGTAGCCAAACACAATTGGATTGTCGCTTTTGCGGCCCTTGGTCAATGCGGTATGAAACTGCGGAAGCCGCTGTAGGCTGGCTAGCTCGTCGATGACCAGCCACACCTTCTTCTGTCCCGGCTTAGGCTTCGTCAGCAGGCGCAACACCAGCAGGTCAATCCAGAGAGAATGCAACGGACGTAGGGCCTCTTGCTCGGCTTCGGTGGACGTGAGGAAGATCCAGCCCTCGCGCTTGTCGGCCCATTCCGTTGCGCACCATTCACGGCCTTTCGCCTCGTCGCGGGTCGGCAGCAGACGCAGGCTGTCGGCCACGAGGCCCAGCGAAGCAAGAACGCCGCTACGCTGTTGCGGCGCGTCTTTGGGAGCAAAGTTGGCAAGCTCTGTGCCCTTTAGGCGCCGGTCGATTTCCTCCTCGTCCGACATCCACGCGACCAAGTCTTCGGGCGAAGGCTTGTACTTCAGGAGATGCGCAAAGATCTTCTGCGGCGTGTCTGTGAAGAATTCGCCACGCTTGTCCTCACGCGGCTGGTACATGGAAGCCGCGATGGTCCGAGCCTCGGCTGGGTTCCGCAACTCGCTCGATGGCGTCCAGTAGGGTGCTCGTTCGTCCAGCGGATTCAGAATCCAATCCTTCCGGCCTTCCTTGTAGAAGCACTCCGTGAATTCGCCTGCCGGGTCATAGACGATGGCGAGTTCGCCACGGTCGGCGATCTGCTGGAGAAGCTGTTTTATCAGCGTGGACTTCCCGGTTCCGGTGTCACCCATGATCTGGATGTGTTTCGCCTCGGCGCTCCTAGGGATGCGGAGCTGGGTGGTTTTGCGGAAGAACGACGGCTTTTCGGCGGTCTCGATGGCGAGCCCATCGGCCTTCAGCGCCTTGTTGAACTGCGCCGGGGACACCATCACCGGACCCTTCAGGCGGCGTCCATACTTCAGCTCACGGAACCGCTTCAAATCAGCAGGTCCCGCGAACGCGAGAGCGATCACCAGGACAAGGAAGCCCTCGGCCAAAGAGACCCCATATATATCGAGCAGCCCTTGTCCATCGAAGTAAACGGTTCGGAGCCACCGGCTCAGAGCCGCGTCGTTGTAATCCTTATCCTGTCCTTTGTAGAACGCCGTGTAGCCCCCATGCCTCGCCGCTTCAGACAACTCAACGGGAGATATGGCACCGTTGGGTAGCTTGGTCTCTCCCAGGACAAAATCGGCCGGCAGGGCAATTCGGGGAGCGGCTTTGCTGCCCCCGACATACAGCAGGCGGTACTTGCCATGCTGCTTGAACGTCGTACCGATGAGCGACTGAACGTAGGTCGGGGTGTACGTTCGACGCAAAGGCGTCTCTGAGAAGTGGAGGAACTGCCACACGAAAAAGAGCGTTGCGACGATCCCCAGCGCGAACGCGCTGAAGGTGTAGATGGGCGCGTGCGGCGGCCAAATGATGGTCTCTTTGCGGCCCCAGGTCTGTTTGCTGTTCATCGTCCCGCCTCCGTTGCGGCGTACTGTTGCATCACTTCGGCTGCTGCCTTGTGCTTGCTGGACCGAATGCCCTGCAACTCTGCCTGGAAAGCCTCCGGCGTCATCACAGCGCCGCAGGCCACGCTCCGCAGCGTTGAATTGAGGAGCTGACGGATAGCCACGATCTCAGTGAAGGTCGGCGTGATGGCCTCGCCTCGCGCGGCTGCAAGCAACACCTCGCGGCACCACTCGCTGAGGCTTTGACCTTTCTGCTTGGCCGCTGCTTCCATCTCGTTCTGCTCGCCGCGTGTCACCTTGGCCGTGGCGCTGATGGTGCGGCCCGTCCTGCCTTTCGAACGCCGGATTCGCGCCTCTAGGTTGAGGAGCGATCCTTGGGTTTCCGTCTCCATGTCGATATGCTCCCGAAGTTGCTTATAGGAGCCTTGTGGTCTCCTATAAGCAACCCCTTTTCTGTAACTTGCCTGTTTGGAACAACGTCGCCTATAGGCTCCCTGTTTGTCGTTTCACGACACCCTGGAAGGGGTGGAGTGTCAACCTTTTCATGCGCAAAGCGCATTTCTGGTATTTCCTCTTTACTTCGCGTAAGACGATGCAGCCGGTGATGCAGAGCGCGATGCTGAACCGTTGCTGCCCGCGTTCGCCTTTGCTGCTTTGGCAGAGCCAGGAGCCTTCTTGATCCGCACTGATGCTGCTACTTCTTGGTTGGGGTTCTGCTGCAGATGTTGCTGAAAGTCCTTGTCGTGGCGGAAGATGTATTCCAACGCTTCATTCACCACGTCATCAGCAGGACCTTTGTGGAAGTGTGCGTACCGGTCAAGCATTTTTGCGGTTGACTCTTCAAGCCTGATGTTGGTTTCAACCTTCTTGGAAGTCTTCACTGTGAACAACGCCATGATGTGTTCCTCTCCTGTTTGGTTATGCGAACTGCGCGGTGGGTGTTTCAGCCGATGCGCCAACAAGCATCAGCTCGGGGGTCGTTTTAGGCTGGGGTGCTGAGTAAACTTCCTCGACCTGGAAAAGCTCAGAACGATAGTCGTAGCCCTTCACCAGCACGACCTCTCGCACCTGACGCCGACCACTGGCCGCCCGTTCGCAGTACAAAGTGAAGTCGATTGCCTTTGCCGTCTCGCTACGCATGAATGCGTGGTTAAGATTGGCCCTGGCACTCAGCGCGAGATTGGCGAGACGGTTCAACGCATCGACGGCTGAGCTGGCGTGGATGGTGGACAACGTACCGCCGTGGCCTGTGTTCATCGCCTGGAGCAAGTCATAACCTGCTTCGTTCCGTATCTCGCCTATGATGATGCGATCGGGCCGGTGACGCAGGGCAGCAGCCAGCAGCTCGCTCGGCGTGATGGCAACCTGACCGGGGATCTCATCAACGGCTTCCCAACGAATCGTGTTTGGTTGCAAGATTTGCAACTCGGCTGGCTGTTCAATCACACACAGCCGCTCTGTCATCGGCACATGGTCGAGCAACGCCTTCATCAACGTTGTCTTCCCTGAGCCAGTTCCACCCGCGATGATTCCGTTCTTGCGCTGGCCAATGAGTGACACGATCAGGTCACGCACATCGCGCGGTAGACTTCCGCTCTCCACCAGCTCATCGCTCGTGTACCACTTGTTGAACTTACGGATGGTGAGGGTCGGGCCTCCAATCGACGCAGGCGGTCCCACCACCGCGACACGTGAACCATCGGGCAAGCGTGTGTTCAGGATGGGATGCTGCGATGTGAGGTCTTGCCCAAGCACACGCGCCACACGTTCAATCGCTGCTGTCAGACGTGCGTTGGTGTAAGCCTCAGACAGAGACACACGCTCGATCACACCGGAGCGCTCCACATACACTCCGCTGATGCCGTTAATCATTAGGTCGGAGATCGACGGGTCAAGTAGCAGCGTCCGAATCTCTTCTGGAAAGAACGGCAGGATGAGGTCGTAGCTCACTGCGCCGCTCCTGTCTTCGGATCGGAAAGGAACGGACTCGACGGTGCGATAGGTGCGGCGACGGCTCGCTGCGGTGTCGGGAGTGTCGTGCCTGTCGCGATGGGATCGACGCCGAGACGGTTCTCGTGGAACTCGGTCACGGTGAGGCCAAGCGGGTTAATCGTCTCGAACTGCGGAAAGACCTTCGCCTGGTCCGACACCTGTTTGGGGTTCAGGTAATACGTCACCGAAAGCATCCAGTGCTCCGTGCGCGGCTCTCTGGAATTGCGTAGAGAGTACAGCCGGTCGATGTTCACCAGCGCAGTTCCCTTCGCCATCACCATGCCCTGGACCTGCTCGGTGGACATGGAAGTGATGGTGACGTTGCGCACATCAACGTCGCTCTGCTCGATCTGTCCCGACGCGACCTGGGAGATGATGTGGTTGGCGTTGTCCTCGCCCATGAGCTGCGTGGCGAGCGTCCCGGAAAGAAAGTAGTAGTTCAGCGGATACTTCTTCGCCACCGTCTCCCGATTCAGCGTGTAGCGATAATTTGCCCAATCAGTCAGATAGGTTCGTACCTCTCCCTCGCGTGGCGAGTAGTTCAGATCGCTGTACTGGATCGCCTGGGCCTTACCCATCTCGTCGATGCGGATGTAGCGATTGATGACTGGCTTGTGTGCAAGCGCCACCATGGAAGCGAACGAGCCGAGCAGTAGAACGGAGAGACCGCCGATGATGATCCGGCTGGTCTTCCGCTCGTTGTAGTGGGCGGCGTACACCTCATTCGCGATGGTGTCGGTGAGGACAGCATGCTCCGTGGTGTATGCGGCGTCGGTGAGTGGCGCTGTCTGGGTTGCCATCTTCAGCTCCTCTTGTGAAAGGTGGAAAGGAATGGAGCGGGAGCGTCTTGTTCCTTCCGCTCTCGAGGTTGTTTGCCGCAACAGCTTTTACCGGCGCTGCGGGTGGTTGAAGCGTGTGGTTGATCCACGATCTCAGCGACGAGCCGGATGCAGCGGTACGCGCCGAACGCTCCTCCAGCAAAGCTGGCGATAGCAATGATGGAGACGAGGAACCGCACCAGGCCTCTGGCAACGGATCGCGGATAGATTGCAGCTGAGGGTCCGCGTAGACCATTGCAGCGGCCGTCCCTCCACCCGTCGCCGTTCGACTCACAATCCCACTCCTGATTCCAGTTCATGCGGTTACCTCGATCCCGCGCGCATAGCCACGCGCGTTACGAGATTTTGCGCTGATGCAGTAGCACCGGCAGCGCCGCCGAAGATGGCTTGTGTGATCTGCGGAATGAAGAGCATGTTGATGATGAAGGCGACGAACACCATCGTGACCGGGAGGAGATTGGCCATCCACATGGTCATGGAGTAGTCCCCATTGAACGTCTGCTGTAGAAAGGTCGTGTAAAAGCCAGACCAGACAAAAATGAAGGCTGCCGCAACAGCGCGGATCATGGCAAAGCTGAGAAGCGTATCGAGGAACTGGAAGAACTTGCCACGAAAGCTGTCAACCATATAGAGCGGGATGAACAATGGACCAAACAAAGCCGTTACCGCATAGAAGATGAAGCTGCTGACGTTTATGAGGAAGATGATCGCCGCCGCAATCCCCATCAGGATCTGAACGTAGACGTACTCGAATATTTCGAGCGGCGAGAGAAGCGAGGGCATACCGGTCTTGTGCCATGCTTCGGCAATCGCGGAGGTCAGCTGTGTCTGTGTGTTCTGATCGAGTGCCTTCACGATTTCCTGCGCCAAGGCAGAGAACAGCTTGTTGAACCCCCAGCTCGCGCCCGGTAGTGGATTGATCCAGTAGGTTTCGAGAATGCAGCAGAACCCGAGGCGCAACATGAAACGGACGATTTCACCACCCTCCAGAGGAGCGGGGTTTAGGCTAAAGCTCATGTTGGCCATGCTGAAGTTGATGACCATCTTCGCGAGCTGCATGAAGGCGATGAAGCTGAGCAGCGTTAGGCCGAAGCTGGTCAGCGCACCACCGTTGGCGGTGGTGAGCGCAGTCAGGTTGTTCGTGAACTGATAGAGCCAATCTGTACCGGGCATCGTGATCGCCTTTTGGATAATTGCGTTAGGGTTGCTGGATCGTGCCTGGGGAGTGCTTGACCACCGGGCTTGCGTTGCTCTTCTGCCTTTTCTTCAAAACTTCCGCTCTAAAACGGCAGTCTTCAGCGGCAGCAGGGTCCGAGATTGCGTCGCAGCCCTGCGGTTTGGGTTGCGTAGTCGCGCTCGTTGGTGTCTGCACGACCGGACTCTTTGGTGCGTCGGAGCGACACCCCATGAGAGCAGTGAGTAGGAATGGAAGCGCGAAGGATACTTTTGTCTTGATGGTCATGGAAGGCTCCTGTTGTTAGGGGAGCAGCACCGCCCCGCGAATCAGTGACGCTGCCCCGTTGTTATGGCAGATAATCCGTATACGTGCCGGTGGAGTTGACGTACTCGGTTGGGTTGGCTGTACGTTGCGCCTGGATGTTTGCAGCGAGGTTCAGGTCATGTGCCATTGCGGTACGTTGTTGCATGTTCTGCACCGTCATTTGCTGCGCGATGCAAGCATGGAGCGCGCCCTGAGCCTGCTGCTCGTTAAGCTGCTGAGCCTGTGATGCGTTTACGAGGTTCAACTGCTGGACCTCGCTGTTTGTCCCACTGGTACCGTCAAGCTGGTTGGCTTGAAGGCTTCTGTTTGCGGTGATAGATGCGGCGCGCGCGGCACGGTACGAGCCCACGGCATTCAGGCAGTCGGGCGACACGGTGTCAGACGTTTCGACGATGGCGAGCTGCGTGAGTTTGTCGCTGTTGCCGGCAGTCTCACTGGCAAGGTAGGTGTTGGTGTTGGAAGAGAGTGCAACGCTCGAATTCGTCCACGCCGTGGTCGCGGCCGTGGTGGAGTTCTGATTGAGCGCGGCGGTCATGCCGTTGTTTTCGCCGTGCCGGTTTGTGACCTGAATCTGCTTCATCTTGTTCAACGTCGTCTGCCACTGCGTCTTCACGCTGAAGTTGACGATGTTGCTTTTGAAGCTTTTGTACTGACTCTCCAGCGTGGTTAATTGCGACACGAGAGAGGCGTAGCTGGTGGGATCGAAGACGATGTCTCCGATTCCGAAGAGAGCGAAGCTCGGCGTAGCCGTGCAGAGCAACAAGGCTCCTCCGGCGATCCACTTCGTTCTGCGGGATAGTTTGGTCTGCATGCGTCCTCCGTATGCGTGAAGCGTTAGAGTGACGGGTCTACGCGATGCTCCGCGTAGCTCGGAATAAGCAAGTCCTGGTTGATATAAACGCGCGCTCTGGAACCCTCCTTTACCGTGATGACGGGCAGACGATTGAGGAATTTGTTCAAAATCTGCTCGCTCTCCTGCGCGGTCTGCGCGGAGATCCCGTTGCGGATCTGCGTGTTCGCATCAAGCACGCTGCCGTTATTTCCTACCTGCGCCAAGCCGCCGATCCCGCCCACCGCTGCGGCGGCGGCAAAGGAACTCAGGTAGTGGTTGTTTACGTTGGTCGCAAGGCCAGTCGTTCCCAGCGGGTCAAGGCCCATGAACTTGTTCAGGTCGAGCGAAAACCCATCCGGGCAAATGGCACGATTGAAGGTCACAAAGAGCTTCCGCTGACCTGAGCCCGACACGCTTTGAACATTGCCGATGAGCCGCGTCCCCTGCGGTAGCAAAAGCTGCTGATGATCATGCGAGTAATAGTCGGTGGTGAGCATCACGATCATCGGACCGGCGAAGCCGCCGTCGATGTGGTTCGTTAGGACGCCCTCAAGAACGGTTCCCTCAAAGACCCGATACAGGCGGCCCTGGTAGCCGTCGAACTCGTACTGGCCCATGGGGTCCTTCCGCATCTGTGTTTCTGCGGAGACAGGACGGGTGGTTGGGCGAGGAGCGGCTTCGGGACGCTCCTGAGCCACATCCTGACCCTCGGCTCTGCCGGCTGGAGCTTCTTCGGATACCGCTTCCACAGCGGTGCCGTTGTTCACCTTGCCGGAAGCAGGCGCCGTCTTCGCGAAGTCGATCGCAACGGTATCGCTGTTGAGGGCTTCCTGGTGCTGGCGCTCCCGCTCAAGCTGACGCTGCTTCGCCTCGGCCTGCGCCTGCGACTGGGCAGAGGTCTTCTGGGGAGCGTTGGGGTTGTTGGTGCCGTACATCGCCTGCCGTTGCGCCGGGGTCATGGGTGCGGCGTTCGGTGACTCTGGACCGGGAACCGCCTGCTCCTGGGCGAGCTGCGCGTTCTGCGCGGCAAGTATGGCCTGCCGCTGACGCTCCTCAGCATCTCTTTGCTCCAGCAAACGCTGTTGCTGCTGGAAGTTATTCACCTGGGCGGCGTTGCTCGAAGTGGGCTTGGAAGACATTGCGCTGTTCGCAATCGGGGGCTGCTTCGTCGCGTTGCGGAGGTTGGCAAGCCCGATTACGAGAACAACGGCGGCGATCCCACCGACAACCTTCAGGTTGAACTTCTTGCTGGCCTCGGCTTCGGGCTGAGCCGGAACTGGACCCGGCTCAAGGATTTCAGGTTCGGTTAGCTTGTCCGCCATGGTCTAGTTCCCTTCCTTGCGGAAATCCACCCGCTGTTTGCCGATGGTGAGATAGCCCTGCAGGACGGTCTTGGGCACCGTGTATAGACCATCGTTGTAATCCCAGTTGATGAGCGAGCCCTTGCCGTCTTTGGTTTCGTAGAGAACCGGCGTTTCCTGGAACTTGCCGCGCAAGTAGGTGAACTTGTCGTCCCTCCAAACCTCCCGCAACCCCAACAAACCCGCCTTTTTGCGATCCCACGTGTAATCGAAGTGGAGCTGGCCGGGGTACTGGCTGCGGTAGGCTTCGGCCTTCGTCTCCGCGGCCTTGCGCTCCGTGGTCTCCTTGGCAGTAGCTTCAGCTGCCTCGCGCTTTGCCCGGTCTAGATCTGCGGCGGGAACAAACACCGGCATCGCTGCGAGCTTGTCCTTTCCTGCCTGGTCACCCGGCGTCACGAACACCTTGGAATCAAAGTGCGGATCGCTCTCCTGAGAGACCTCCCGAAGCTGCAGGGTGTACTCGTTGCCGTGGTCGGAGACGATATGAACGTCCGTGCTGCTGCCGGCGATCTTCGGCTTGATGGAGATGAACCGGCTGGCAACGTGTCCACCGTCGAAGACCCAGCTCGATGTGTCGCCCCCAAAGACTGTCGCTACCTTCTCCTCGGCCGGAAGCAGGATGAGGGTGGATTGCAAAAGTCCGGCGCGAACAACGGGCGGCGTATCCGAATCGAGCACGACAACTGTGCGCGGAGCGCTCGGAAAGAGCGGGTGCTTGGCGTCGGCTGGTCCGGCAGCATGGCAGATGGAGGTAAGGCTGAGGCTGGCGGCAAGGAACAATGGCGGGCGGGTCATCATGGATAGTCCTCGTGGCGTGAGTTTGTGAACCGGCGAGCGGTTGGTGGCTGGGAGAGGAATCATGCCGACTCCCCTTGTGCGAACCGCTCAATGCCCTCAACAAGGCCGTATCTCTCCACGAGCTTTGCGCGACGGGAGCGGTCCTTGGGTTTGGTGGAGAACTTCGCATAGCTACGCTTGTCGAGGTTGAGCGTGATGACCTTGCTGAGTCCGTCCCGGCGTACATACAGGGCTTCGCGCTGCTGGAGGCTTTCGAATAGATCGAGCTGCTGGTCGCTCAGCTTGAACAGCTCGCCGTAGAACTTCCGGTTGAACGTCGCATCCGGGAGAAAGAGGAACGACGTGCAAGAGTTCACGATGTTGTCTGCGTTCTCGCCCAGGTCGTTGGCGGACTGGGCGATGAGGGTCACACCGCCCAGGTTCTTGCGGACGGTCTTGATGGAAGCGAGCGCCGCATCGAGAAGCTGCTTGTTCTTCATGGAAGAAAACAGCTCTTCGATCACGATGTGCTTGGGGACACCGAGATTGGCAGGGTCATGGAGCACCGCATCGATCCGGCGCAGGAGCCACACCATAAGCGGCTCGATCAAGTCCGCGTCTTGTTGGTTGCTGATGCCCTGGAAGTCGAAACACTGGACTCGGCCCAGTTCCAGCTCATCATGCACGTTGTCAAAGATGGCCGCGTAGACGCCGTTCCCTGTCCACTTCGAAAGAAAGCGGTTCAGGTGCTTGGGCAACAGAAGATTGGAGAGGCGGCGGTTCGGCGGATCGAGCTGGTACATGCCCCGCACCGCACTGAAGATCACATCCTCGTCTTCCGGCTTCAGCTCTGCGCCGCCATTGGTGAGCAGTAGCTTGATGAAGCTGTACAGGAACTTCAGATTGTCTTCCGTCGGCTCCAGAGAGAACGGGTTGACGCGGGGGCCATTCCTGCCTACTTTGTCGACCTTGCCGCCGTAGAGTTCGACCACGCTCTCGTAGCTGCCTCCTATATCGAAGATGTAGGTAAAGCCGTTATACTTGCGCTCCATTGCGACGTGCTGATTGTTGTGGACCGACTTACCGCTGCCAGTAGGCCCGAGAATCATGGCAACCTTAACGCCATTGACGTAGCTGTCCTGGAAGAATGGCGTTTTGGTGCGGGTCTCAAACACGTTCAGGTATTCGTTATCTAGATCTTCCGAGTGGGGATGACCGATGCTCGGCGCGTACACGCTTGCGAGACGTGCGTTGTGGTCTTCAGAGAGCCACAGCGGAAAGATGTTGAACTTCCCGTTGCCAGGGAACATCGTGTAAAACGCCGAAAGATTTCCCAGCGATTCCTCCATCACCTGCGCGCGTGCATCGACAAACAGACGATGCACGGCAGGGATGGTCTCGTGAAGCTGCTCCTTGCTCCTGGCCGCCAGAAGCAGTCGCATGGTGAACTCGCCCTGGCCTGTCTTGTCCAGCGAGCGGATCACGTCGCTGAGGTCGTCGACATGGAAGTCTGCAGCCCTTGCTCCCGCGCCCGTCTCCAGCGACGCGGTGTCCGTGCCGCTCATCACGCGGTTCATCACACCGACTTTGAAGAAGCTGATGAACTTCTCTTGCTGCGAGATTTCAGCGCGAGCCTTCGCTGCGCTCTTCGGCCTCCAAGTCGTACACAGCACGCTATCGCAGTCGAGGGTCATAAGCCCGGCGAACTGACAGGGCCGGGATACCTCGGGGCTGTCCATCAGAGTGAACATCTGGACGTACCGCTTCCCTACCCTTATATGGTCGCCCTCAATGGCAACAGGACTGCGCACGATCTGACGATCCAGGCCGGTATCCGATCGGAGGACAGTTTGCTCGGCCCACGGCTCCAGATTGAAGAGGTACGAGAAGAATGGGAACGCCTCGTTCTTGTTCAGAACGCGCATGCCGATGATGGGAGCCAACTGCGTTTCAAGGATGCTGGCCGTCTTGCGAAGCATGGCGAGACGCCGCGTGTTGTCGGCCTCGGCATCCTTTGGCTTGCGATCCAAGGGGTTTGTTTGAGACGGCTCGAAAGTGAGGCACCAGAACAGGTCGATGCGGCGGAATCCCGCGTTCGCATTGAGATACTCAAGCCGGTCATTCACGAAGGAATCGAGAACCGGGTCGCCGTAGGTCTGCTTACGCGGAATCTCATAGCCGGACAGGACGCGACTGTATTGGTACAGGCAGGAACCTTCCGGAAGGCCACGCAATGCGCCTTCGAGGGCACGGGTGCGTGACTCAAGTTCCTGATCGGTAAGGCTCTCCTCGTCAATTCCCGTCACGGTGGCAGCGACGCCGTAGCCGCCATTCTTGAGAGCGAAGATTGTGGGCGAAATCCAGCGAGATAAGGGAATGATGCTCGACGCCGCGCCAGCTTTCGCGTACCACGGCAACAGACGGGATTGCTCAGAATTTACGCGGGTCATAGTAGCTCTTCTGCTGTAGACTGTGCCGCCAAAGCTGAAACATCTTGGGGTGCTTGCGGACGATGAGCCATGCGGCCGTAACGAGAACTGGAAAGCTCGCTATGGCCAGCATGCGAAAGCCCACGAGGAACACCGTGATCGAAACAAACACGATCACCATCCACGTTCCGAGTTCCAAGCCGAGCTTGGTTCGCGAACGGTTCAGTGCCCCATTGATCGGTGACAATGTTCCTCGTTTGCGCATGGTCACAGCTCCTTAGGGCGTGACGGACTGACCAGTGAGAGAGGAAATCCAGCCCGCGCCCCAGCCCAGCACACCCGCGCCGAACAGAGCGCCGAAGAGAGCTGGTATGGCTTCCTGGAAACGACCGCTCATCATGCGGATACCCGCGAAGATGAGGCTGCCGAGACAGATCACAGCTCCGGCATAGAGTGCGAAGGTTTTGAAGCTGTTCATCACGGTTGTGGCACCGCTCATGTCGATACTGCCCTGAGCATGGGCCACGCTGGACACGGCGAAGGCGAGAGCGAGTGGGGCGGCAGTACGGGCGGCTAGCGCCGCCTGTTGCTTGACCTGCTGCCGGGTGATGGTGAGGTTGCGAAGACGGGCGAAGCGCGACTGTAGGGGCTTGTTCACGAGGAATCTCCTGGTTGATGCGCGAGGTTGAGGGGGATGTTTGCGCTCTCGGGAGAGCAGGTTGTTATGGGTTTTGCGGTCCACAACCCCACGGACACGCGGTACCTCCGCCGCCGTGTTCACGTTGCTGTGTTACCGCAAACTTGTGCTGACAAAGTTCGTGTCACCTACAGCCCTTATATTCAACTTCCATCAAAATGTCAACACGTTCGTTGTTGCCACATTTTTGTGTTACAAACAAACGTAATCATGCGTTACCACATTTGTGTGTGTGGGTTGGAGGTTGCTAAGATCAATTTCGCGATCGCGAGGCCGTGCTTCCGCGATGTGCTCTTATCAGAAGGAGAGAGGATCACATCTCAGGAAGACCATGCTGCGATACGACTACAAAGAGTTCTCAGCGCAGCTCGGCAAGCGTCTCAGGCAATTGCGAAAAGAGCGTGGGTTGACACTGCGCTCCATGGTCGCGGATCACGGCTTTCACCAGACCCAGGTCCAACGGAGCGAAAAGGGCGAAGGCATATCGATGCCGACCTTACTTCGTTTTGCCGAGGCGTTTCAGCTACCGCTCGAAATGCTCGTAGCTGGCCTCGGCATAGTTGCTCCTCCTCCCGAGCCGCCCCGAAAGACGTCAAAGAAATAGCGGCTCTTTTCAAGGCCGAGGACACCGTTTCGGGTGTGACCGTCCGGACAAGTGTGCGTTTCGGCATCTACTATCTAAGCGAGGTGAGTGCGGGAGTTTGTGACACCCTCTTTCGGCCTTTTGCAGAGACTTTCGAATGATCCAACCTCATCTCCACATGGTCGATACTGAAGGAAAGCCCGTCAAGCACACCACCGAAGCAGCTGTGACGCAGGCTTTCAGGTGGGTAGTACGCGAGTTTCCGTTGGTCGATACCGCCTTGATTGCGAACTGGGCAGAACTCGTGGCCTGCACTATGGAGGTCGGGACTGTCTTGGTGAGAGATCCGAAGCAGTACGCCTACGCCGCTCTTAGGGGCAAGGTGTGTGACTGGCTGCGGACCTCAACAGCAAAAGTGGAGCACGTAGGGATTGGCCGTGAGTTGGAGCGGATCGGCGGTTCCAACGGTTCCCCTCAGGATCAGATCGACCGAAAGGTGCTCTTTGAGCAACTTAAGGCAACCCTGAAGGAGCGAGATCAGGTTGTTCTCGTTCTGCTTTTAGACGGCACAAGCGACGGAGACATAGGCGTGGCGTTAGGAATCACCCCTGCGGCTGCGCGGAAAGCCATCCAACGAATGAAGGAACGGATCTCTGGCCAAATCGCCGGTTGGCGCTCCAAGGATAAGATAGGCCACGGTTCGCAGACTCTATGCGAGACAAAGGGGTACGGTCGTTGAATCCGGAGCTGATGAAGGAGTATCTGCTGACTGCATTTCCTAACCCAGAGCGGAGGGGATGTCCTGATTCAGAAACGTTGCAGGGCCTCGCTGAAAGACTCTTGCCACTCGATGACTCTGCGATGCACCATGTCGCTTCCTGTTCGGAGTGCTACCGCGAATACCTGAACTATGGCCTCGATCTGGAAGAATCGCACATCCCCGTCATCTCGGCCCCTACTGTCGCTCGAACTGATGTCGCGCCAGGCCAGGTTTCGGCCCCTTTGCCGGTCAGGCATTCGTACATGACGCCTCTCCTTGCAATCGCCGCGTCCCTAGCGATCGCACTGACGGGGGTCGTCGGCTACAGGCACCTGCATTCTGGCGGACAGCCGGCCCGGGTAGTCTCAGCAACTCCAGTACACGCCAACGTGGACCTGTTTGAAGCGGCTACGCTAAGGGGCGTGGGCGAGGATCCAAATCCCCTGCAGGAAGTGATTTTGCCGGCCGCCGTTGTCCGGTTGTCGGTGGTCCTGCCCCGGTTCAGCCAAAGCGGTGAGTACACGATCTTGGTCTCCAAAGACCGGCGGGGTAAACAGGTCGTCGCAGAAGGTCATGCCACAACTGAGGATGCCCGCGGCAAGGTTGGTCTAGACGTGACCCTGGACCTTCGCGCAGCGTCGCCGGGAGCGTACTTCTTGGCGACCGTCCGAGGCTCTGACAACGGGACGTATTACTACCCTTTGAAAGTACAGTAGCAATGACACCCTTGACCTCGTCGCAGGTTTGGTCCGGGGAAGTCGTCTTCTCGGGGTGATTTTGGCATTCTGATTTGGCCCACTCTGGCGGTTTGTTTTGACCCACCTCTGGGCAGAGCGGACTCTACCCTGTTTCTCAGCGGAACTGAGGAACGGGGTGCGAGTTGGACTGGAGAGCCA
>JAABVA010002800.1_pt1 | contig 17047 bp, 20 predicted proteins | sample 5560331 | NCBI WGS metagenome assembly JAABVA01 (sample SAMN12812661, study PRJNA571458) | rock metagenome | isolation source: Antarctica rocks | place: Antarctica: Victoria Land, Mt New Zealand sud | collected 2016-01-07 | reverse complement strand
GCACGGTCAGGTCGAGCGCCGCCTCATAGTCCACGGTTTTGAATGTTCTACTCATGCTTCCTACTGTACCACCGCGCGCGGGATGGAGAGCCCGCTTCTCTCCGACAAACTGCTAGCGTATCAAATAGACACGCGCCTACGCGCCAGGCCCGCCCCGCCTCACGCTTGGCCACCGACCGCGCGATCGAGGAGGGCGAGGAGGTCGTCGAGGTCGAAGGGCTTTGCGAGGGTCGTGGCTCCCAGTCGTTCCAGATCCGCGGCGCGTTCGCGCAATAACGGCAGGTCGCCAGAGCAAACGATGACGGGCATGGCGCCGAGCACATCGTCGCGCCTCATACGGTCAAGCATGTCCCAGCCCGTCCGAGAGTCCTCCATGCGGATGTCCAGGATGATGGCGTCGGGCGCGAGGTCCCGCACGCGCGGATAGTCCGCCGCTCCCCCAGGGAATGGATGGGCTTCGTATCCTTCGTCCGTCAGCACCTCCTGGAGCAGGTCGAGGACGCTCGGCTCGTCGTCGACCACCGCGATACGCCTGGGCATGCGCCAACTCTCCTTGTCTACCCTGCCGGGCGTGTGATCGCGTTGTGTGCTGTGATGCGTACAGGATAGCAGAGAGGCGGCACATTTCCTGCGCTTCTGAAGAGGCCAGCAAGAGGAGCCCCCGATGACACGCCAGCCTACCCGTCTTGTCCTCGTCGTGAGTTCGGACCCCACGCGTTTGCGCGCGTACGGCGTCATGGCGCGAGACGCGGGCGCCTATCCCCTCGCCGCGCCGCTGCTGGGTAGGGCCATCGCGCTCGTGCACAAGGTGCGCCCCTCGGCGGTCCTCGTCGACGTCGGCCTCTCCGATGGACGTGGCCTCGATCTCGTGCGCGCGATGCGCGCCGTGCCGCCCCTCGCTCATGTGCCGGTCGTCCTACTCGGGATGTGCGGGCCGGATGAGCGCGCGCATCTCCCCCACGACCCGTGGACCCACGGGGTCCACACCCGCGATGACGCCGCGCTGGGCGCGTTGCTGCGTGACCTGCTGGAGGATGAGCGAGATGAGCGAGGAGTGCGCGCCTGATCAACGCGACCCCCCATCCAGGCCACGCCACCTGTGCCGCGCATCAGGATGCCGACGACCCCGCGACTGGTAGTCGCACCGTCACCGTCGTGCCCACGCCCTCCCGACTCGCGATGGTCGCCGTCCCCCCGTGCTGCTCCACAACCTCGCGCACGCTCGCCAGGCCGATGCCCGCCCCCTGCACGTCGCCCGTATTCTCCGCGCGGTAGAACCGGTCGAAGACGTGCGGCAGGTCCTCCGCCGGGATGCCCACGCCTCGATCCGCGACCGTCAGGACCGCCCACGCTCCGTCCGTCTCCTGGTCACGCGTCAAACGCACCACGACGCCTTCGCCTTTCGGGCTGTATTTGATGGCGTTGGACACCAGATTGCCGATCACGCGCTCGATGCGCTCCGCGTCGACGTCGCAGACGACCGCGGACCCGTCCGCCTCTACGCGAATCGGGCGCTCGGCGATCTCGCGCTGGTGGTCGATGACGCGGCGCACCAGCCCCACCAGGTCTGCCGGGTGGGGGCGCAACGCCAGCGGCTGGCCCATCTGGAGCTGCATGGCGTCGAGCAGTTCGTTGAGCAGCGCCGTCATCTGCGTCGCCGCCGTGACGATGGCTCCCTGCCGCGCGGCAATGCGCTCATTGCTCGGCGTGCCCTTCCGCGCCGCCTGTTCCCCCGTGAGTTCCGCGATGCCCTGGATCGCGGTGAGCGGGTTCTTCAGGTCGTGCGTCACCGTCGCGAGCAGCCCGTCACGGGCGCGCTCGAAGTTCTTGATCGTGGTGATGTCCTGGAAGACGAGGACGGCGCCGGTGATCGCGCCGGCGTCGTCGCGCAGTGGGGCGCTGTTCAGGAGCGCGGGGATGTCGTGGCCGTCCGCGGCGTGGCGTAGCAGCAGTTGCACGCCGCGCACCTCCTCGCCACGGCCCACGGACCGCTCCAGCGGCAGGTCCTCCGCCGGGTAGGGCGTGCCGTCGAGGCGCCGGATGTCGGACAGCGCGGCGGCTTCCCGCTCGACGCGCGCCATCGAGCGTCCCACGATGTCCGGCCCCATCAGGTCGGCGGCCATGTGGTTGGCGATGATCACCCGGCCGCCCGCGTCGACGACGACGATGCCCTCCGGCAGCACGTCGACGACCTGCTGGAGCCGCGCGTGCGCGGCCTCGCGCGCGACCGCGAGGTCGTCCAGACGCCGGCGCGCCTGGACCTCCGCCGTGACGTCGACGCCATTCACCAAGAGGCCCTCGACGGCGCCGACGTTGTCATATAGGGGCTGGACGACGAAGGTGACGAACGCGTCCCGCCGGCCCTCGTCGTCGCGCTCAAACCACACGGGCTGCTCCGTGCCGACGTAGGGCTCGCCGTCCGCGTAGACCCGGTCGAGGAGCGCGACGAGGCCCTGGCCCGCGACCTCGGGGAAGACCGCGCGGAACGGTCGTCCGGCGATGTCCTCCTCGCGCCGCCCGATGACCCGCAGGTACGCGGGGTTGGCGAGGCGGAACACATGGTCCGGCCCCTCCATCACCGCGAACAGGGTGGGGGCGTGCGCGACGAGCGCGCGCAAACGCGCGAGCTCGCCGTCCGTCTCGCGTCGCTCCTGCCGGTCCATCGCCACCTCCTTAGCCCTTTCTCCTCCCGACCCTCACGGGCCGTGCCGGGCACGCCCGGCCATCATCGCTTGGCCCCGTTCGCGCCATCATCGCGCCACCATGGACAGATTAGAGCATACTACATGGGTGATGGACGTAGGAAGCGACGGCGGCATCCCCGCGCCCGCAGCGGGCACCCGTTCTCAGGGTGTTCTCAGGAATGCGTGCCATGCTAGAGGGGAGCGGGGTGATCCTCGCGATGGCGGCGCGGGCGAGGACGACCTGATACGAATGCATCGCGCCACGGATGAGGAGGCGTGTGGTGACCGAACAACGACGCGCCACGATGGAATGGGGAGGGCTGGCCGTGCGTATCCTGCTCGTGGAGGACGATCCGCGCATCGTGCTGTTCGTGGGCGAGAGCCTGGAAGACGCGGGCTACAGCGTGACCGTGGCGCGCGACGGCGAGGAGGGCTTCCTCGACGCGCGCCTGAACGACTACGATCTTGTCGTGCTCGACCTGACGCTGCCCACGCTCGACGGCCTGGAGGTCGCCCGCCGCCTGCGCGCCGCCGGGAAGGCGATGCCGATCCTCATGCTCACCGCGCGCGACCGCGCGGCGGACAAAATCGCGGGGCTCGACGTGGGTGCCGACGACTACCTGACGAAGCCCTTCCGCATCGGCGAGTTGTTGGCCCGCGTCCGCGCGCTGTTGCGGCGCGAGGGCCAGGCTCGGTCGAGCGCCATGCGTGTGGGCGACCTGGAACTCGACACGACGACGCGGCGGGTGGTCCGGGCCAGCCATCCCCTGTCCCTCTCGGCGCGCGAGTACACCCTCTTGCACTACCTGGTCCACCATGTCGGGCAGACTCTCACGCGGGCGCAACTGGAGCGAACGGTCTGGGGTGACAGCGCGGTGGGCAGCAACGTGGTCGAGGTCTACATCGGCTACCTACGCCAGAAAATCGACGCTCCGTTCGCCACGCCACTGATCCACACCGTGCGCGGAGTCGGCTATACCCTGCGCGCGCCGGAGTCCCCTTAGCCGCGCGCCGCCATCGTCCCATTGGCCCATCAGCGCCCCAGAAAAGCGCCCCGAAAAAGAGAGAAGGTTGCCCGCCATGACCATCACCACGCGTCGAGGCTTGACCCTGGCTCATCTGGCGCTCGTGGCCGGCGTCGCCGCGCTGCCGCGCCTGGCTGGCCGCGTCCTCCCGACGCCCCACCGGTCCCGCGGCCACGGGCGCCCCATCGCGTGGGCCGTCGCTGGCGATCTGGGCGCACTGCTCCTGGCCGCGCCCGCCGCCTACGCGCTGGCCGGTTATGCGCTCCGTCCCGCCGAAGAGGCGCTGGCGCGCGAGGAGCGCGTCGCGGTCGCGGTCTCGCATGAACTGCGCACGCCCATGACTGTGCTGCTCGGTACGCTGGAGGCGGCGCTGCTGCGGCGCCGCACCCCCGAACAGTATGAGGATGTGCTGCGCCGGGCGACGGCGGAGGCGGTCCATGTGAGTGACCTCCTCGACGAGGCGCTGACCCTCGCGCACGTCGAGAGCGGCGTCGACACCCCGTTCTCCGTGCCGCTTGATCTGCGCATGGTCGCGCACGCCGCCATCGCGGAGGCGCGCCCGCGGGCCGAGGACAAGGGGCAGACGCTGGACGCGACCGTCGACGGGTCGCTGCCCGTGCGCGGCAACGCCCGCCTGCTCCAACGAGCGCTGGACAGCGTGCTGGGTAATGCCGTGGACCATACGCCGGCGGGCGGAGCGATCCGCGTGACAGCGCGCCAGGCGCGCGGCCGGGCCACGCTCACGATCCACGACACGGGGCCAGGCATCGCGCCGGAGCACCTGCCCCACCTGTTCGAGCCTTTCTACCGTGTCGACCCCACCCGCGCGAACGGGGGCGACACCCGCCACGCGGGCCTGGGCCTGTCACGCGCCCTGCGCATCGCCCGCGCGCATGACGGGCGCCTCACCGTCGCGAGTCACGTCGGACAGGGTAGCGCCTTCACGCTCTCGCTCCCACTCGACCGTACGCCGCGAGAAACCGCCACAGATAGGGGTGTGGGGACAGTCCCCACCCATGAGGCCGCCTCCGTCTAATGGCCGTGCGCTATGGCTCTCTTTCTCAGGATGGTCTCAGGAACGGCCCGTAGACTGTGTGGTGTGTGCGCGCGACGTGTCGCATCAGGCGCGATGGGACCCGCGAGACACGAGAGGGAGGCATGTCATGTATCCGTTCGACCAGAACAACCAGCAGGTCTACCAGCAATACGCGCAGGCCAATGATTCCGGCGACTACAGCCAGATCGACCCCAACGAGGCGGCGGGCCATGTGCAGCAGTTCATGCAGAACGCGCCGCCGGAGATGCAGCAGCAGGTGTACCAGCAGCACTTTGAGCAGATGCCGCAGGAGCAGCGCCAGCAGTTCGCGCAACAGATGCCGCCGCAGTACCAGCAGCAGATGGACCCCAACAACCCGCAACAGATGGCGCAGGGCTTCCAACAGATGGGTCAGCAACAACCGGGCATGCTCCAATCGCTGATGGGGTCCGGAGGAGGGCTAGGCGGCGTGATGGGTGGCGAAGGCGGTGCCGCCGGAGGCGGTATGATGGCACTCGCCGGCCTGGTGGCCAAGACGGTCATGGGCAATCGGGGCGGCGCTTTGTAGCGCTCTCGCGCGCAGGGGGGTGTGGTGATAGGGACACGCACGATGACGGAACAACAGCTGCACATGGACGTGGTCGTGTACGACATGGGCGGCGCGCCGATCGGCACGTTGTGCGGGTACGACGCGCGGAGCGATTGTGTCGTCATCCGGCAGGGCGTCGTCCCCCACGCGGATCTCTACATCCCCCTGGGCGACGTGCGAGGCAACGACGCGCGGGGGGACATGCATCTGCGCCTGTACCAGGCCGACCTGACGGGCGACCACTACGCTCATCCTTATGGTGGTGCACGAGCGTAAGGCCGTGGCCGAGACGGCGGGTCATGGGTCGGAGAGAGAATGGGCAGAGCCTCCCTCAGGATGGTCTCAGGAATGGCCCGTAGACTGCTGTGGTGTGCGCGCGACACAATCGTCGCGCGACGACGACCGCCGACCGAAGGATCTGATATGAAATACGCCCCCATTTCGCCTGCGGGGGTGGCCGCCGTAGCGGCCATGGGGGACTAGTGCATGAACAGACCACGACGCGTCGCCGCGCTGCTGATCGCCGGGGTGGCGATCGCGGGCCTGCCGGCGCGGACACAGGCCGCAGCGGACGCCGCCGGCTCCCCCTGCGGCCTTCCCGTCGCCGTTATCGGCGCCGACGTGACGCCGGTGAACCTGCCCCCGCTTCGGCGCGCGCTCGGCGTCGCGCCGGGCACGACCGAACTGCGCGAGACCCTGGCCGACGAGCGGGCGCAGGCCCACGGCCTCATCCCACCCGCCCTGCTCGGGATCGTCGCCGTCTCGTCCGTGCTCCTAATCCCACGCCCGCAAGGGTCCGGACTCGACGTGACGGTGACGAACGACGTGACGCTCGACGCGGCCACGACCTACGCCAACGCCCTCCTAACGGCCGGCGTGACCGACGCGACGGTGCGCGTGGACGCGCCGCCGTCGCAACAGGCCCTGGGCACGACCGCCCTGCTCGGCCTACTGCGCGCGGCCGAGACATCCTGCACGGCGATCAGCCCGGCGCGCCGTGACCTGGCGATCCGCGAGATCGCGCTGACGGATAGCCTGGCGCGATTCGTCGGGCCGCGCGGTGCCGCGGCGCGGTTGCTGTTCGCCCTCAAGGGCGACGCCGTCGCCGGCGGGCTCGCCGCGCCGGCCGCCTTAGAGGCGCTGATCGCGCGCGACGCCGCGGCGAGGGGTACGGACGTGCCCCCGGCGCTTCAACCCGTCTTGACCGCCTATCTGCGCGATCTCGTGGCGAGCCGCGCCTACGTCGCGATCGCGGCCGCGCGGCCGTCCGTCAGCGGACCGCCGCCGCTACGCGCGATCGTGCGCCTTAACGGGATCGGCGTAGCGGGCGCGGCCGGGACGGCGCGGGGTACGGTGACCGCGACCGGCGGCGCCCACCTGATCGTGCGCCAGGCCGAGGGGACGCGCACCTATCAGCCGTCCTCGGCCGTCCCGGTCTACCGCAACGGTACGCCCAGTAGCCTGGGCGCGATCCGGCCGGGCGATACTGTCACGATCACGACGAACGCCGCCGGCCAGCCCACGCGCATCGACGCCGTGGCGGTCGGGACGACGGCAGCGCCCCCGACGGCGACGACACGGGGAGCGATCGTGCGCGGCGTGGCCGCTGTCGGGGCCACCGCCACGGGCCTTGCCGTGCGCCGGGCCAACGGCAGCTTCCACATCTATCATCCCGCGCCGGACGTGCCGGTCTATCGCGACGGCCAGCCCAGTAGCCTCGGCGCGATCCGGCGAAACGACGCGGTCGCGATCACGATGGACGCCGCCGGGCAGCCCACGCGCATCGACGCGACCTCAACGACCACGAAGGCCGCAGCGGGTACAGGCACGGGCGCCGTTGCTCCTTCGGGGCACGGCACGATCGTGCATGGGGTCGTGGCGGCGGCGGTGGGGGCCGCGGGCATCGCGGTCACGCAGGCCAATGGGACGCACACGTATCGTCCCGTCCTGGGGCTGCCGGTCTATCGCAATGGCGCGGTGAGCACGCTCGGAGCCATCCGGCCCACCGACGCCGTGACGGTGACGACGAACGCCGCGGGCGACGCGACGCGCATCGACGCGACCTCGACGGGCGTGACGACGGGCGCCGGCGCGGCCGCGCGGGGCGCGATCATCCACGGCACGGCCGCCGCGGCTGTCGGGGCGGCGGGCCTGACCGTGCGGCGGAGCGACGGGACCAGAGCGTATCTCCCGTCATCGACGGTGCGCGTCTACCGTAACGGCGCGCCCAGCAGTCTGGGCGCGATCCGTCCCGGCGACACCGTGACCGTCACCACAAACGCCGGCGGACAGGCCACGCGGATCGACGCGGCCTCCGCTCCCGCGACGGCGGGGCGCGGCGCGATCGTGGTTGGCGCCGCCGCCACCGCGGCAGCGGCGGGTAGCCTCGTCATCCATACGGCGACGGGGACGCGGACGTACCATCCCACGACGACGGCGCCGGTGTACCGCGACGGCACGCGAAGCAGCCTCGGCGCCATCCGGTCGAGCGACGCGGTCACCGTGACCACGAACGCGGCCGGCGGTGTGACGCGCATCGACGCGTCGGGACCGCCCGTGGCGGCGCCCCCGGCCGTCACGGCGCCACAAGCGAGCCAGGGTGGGTTTAACCCGGCCTGGCTGTGGCTCCTCGTGCCGGCCGCGCTGCTGCTGGGCGGCCTGCTCTTGCTCGGCCTGCTCCGCCGTCGCGGCGCCGCCGTCGTGCCGGACCCCGCGCCCATCACCGCGGCGCCTGTCGCCACGGCGGCTCCCATGGCGGAGGGGGACATCCGTGTCCCCGTGTACGAGGAGGAGCTGACCGTCGGTAAACGGCCGACGCGGATCGGGGACGTACGCCTGCGCAAAGAGGTCGTGACCGAGCAGCGCAGCGTCCCGGTGACGCTGCGGCATGAGGAGGTCACGGTCGAGCGCGTCGCGTTCACCGGCGCCGAGGACCCCAACGCGACACAGTACGCCTTCCAGGACCAGGACATCGACCTGCCGTTGATGGGCGAGCAGGCTGTGACCGGCAAGACGGTGCGCGAGGTCGAGGAGGTGCGCCTACGCAAGGACACGACGCAGGCGCAGGAGCAGGTGACCGACACGGTGCGCAAGGAGCGTGTCACCGTAGAGGGGGTGGATGAGACACGCGGGGTGGGCGACCCGAAGGAACCCCGAGCGGGGACACGCACGCGGCGCTAAGTATCAGTGTCGCCGGGGATTGGAGGCCAATCCCCGGCGACGTGAGTGATAGAGCGATAGAGGGGAGAAGATATGGCCTCAGACAAAACGACGACGCGGCGGTTGCTCGACGAGGGGCAGAGCCCCTGGATCGACACTATCACGCGCGCCATGCTCCTAGATGGCGCATTCCAGAGGCTGCTCGACCGGGACATTGTGGACATGACGCGCGACTCCAGCGCCTTCCAGACGGCGACCGGCGGCTCAGACGCCGACGAACTCGGGCGACTTGTCCGCACGGGCGAGAGCGTGGCCACCATTTGCCACGCTCTCGTACTCGATGACAGCCACGCCGCCGGGGCGCTGCTGCATCTCATCTCTTATGACGCGGGGACGGGCACGGAGGCGGCCGTCCAGGCGAATGGGAGAGAACAAGAGTCGATGCCATGGACATAGAGGCGCGGGGATCAGGGAGCGAGAAGGCAGGAGGGGCCGGTGCCGACGAGATCGGAACGCGCGGAGATGATCGCCCGGGTGCGACCACCGGACCGGACGAGGCGCACCGTGCGGGCGAGGCGGTGGACGCTGGCTCCCCTGGACGCCCGTCGCTCCGTCTCCTCATGGGTGCGGCGACGCCGCGCCGCGAACGGACGCGCCCATGCGCGGGCTGCGGGCGGACATGCGGGTATGACGAGTGGCCCTGTCCCCGCTGCGCCGCGCTCGCTCACGCGCGCTGGCAGCGCCCTCGGCCCGAGCCACCGCCGCCAGCCTGAGCGGTCGATCGTGGGCGCGGGGCCGTGCGACCGACCAGTCGGCGGGCTTCGTGATCATACTGTCGTACAGCACGGCGATCGGCGCGGCGACGCTCTGGGTTGTCCGCCGTCGCGCCCGGGTAGAGCGGGGGCGGTCGGTGACGAGTACTCCGCGTAGCGGGGATGAAGGTAAGGGGGACGGGTCCATGACCGGCGCGCGGGACGGGTACGACACACGGGGATCGACGACAGGGGCCAACACGGCGCGCGCGGCTATCGCCGAGGCGGTCGGGACCTTCCTGCTGGTCCTGGTCGGCACGGCGGTGGCGACCGCCGCCGTCCTTGGCACAAACACCGCCGGCCCAGCGTACGACTCGCTCGCCATCGCGCTGTCCTTCGGCCTGGCGCTGACCGCCGTTGTCGCCACCCTTGGCCCGACGAGCGGGGCGCACGTCAACCCGGCCGTCACCGTCGGCTTGGCCGTCACAGGCGCGTTCCCCTGGCGCGCCGTCCCCGCCTACATCGTCGCTCAGGTCGTCGGGGCCGTCCTGGCCGCGCTCGCCGTGTGGGGGGCCTATGGGGCGCGGGCCTACGACGCGGCGCATCTGGGTGCCCCGGCGCCCGTCCACGGGGCCACGGCCCCGCAAATCTTCCTCGTCGAGGCGCTCATCGCCTTCCTGCTTGTCTTCACCGTCGTGGCGGTGACGACCGACGCGCGCGTCCCGGCGGGGGCCGTTCCCGTGTCCATCGGCTTCGCCCTGGCCGGGGGCGTGCTGCTGGGTGGGCCGGTGAGCGGGGGCGCCGGCAACCCCGCCCGCGCGCTAGGGCCGATGCTGGTCGCGGGGACGTACCCGGACATCGTCATGTACATCCTCGCGCCGCTCGCCGGCGGCATCCTCGCCGCCGCGCTATACGGCCGTGTCGTCGCTGCGGCGTCGGTTCCCCAGGCGACGCCCGTGGTCATGACGACGCCCCAGACAACGCCGGCGGCCGCGACATCACGAACGCTACCGGCAACGTCCGGCGCCACGCGGGCGTCGGGCGCGGCTTGGGCGCACGCGAAAGGGCGGACAGCCAGCGCGGCTCAGAGCGCGCGGTCCGTGACACGCCGGCAAACGCCGTCTCTGGGACCCGCGCCGGTGCCCCAGGACATGGCCTACGCGGCGGGTCACGCGCGGGCCATGATCGTGCCCGCCGACGAGCGCCTGCCGGTTGCCGCATCGTCAAGCGGCTCCCCGCGCCGACGCCCGCGACAGGCCATGAGGGTGGCCGGGATCGTCGTGGTCACGGTCTTGACCATCGTCGCGGGTCTCGCCTTCCTGCGGCGGGGCGAGGGGTGAGCGGGAGGTGTGGCCGTCCAGGTCCCACCCGCTCCATCCGAATCCGACCGGCCGCGGGTCTCGCGGGATAGAGAGGGTTGTGATGCACGACACGCTGGATTGACGCGGGGTCCTCCTCCTATGGTACTGGCCCCGCGCGCTCGGGACCCACATCCATCTCGGCTATGGCCTACCGCGCGCCTGTGTCGCGATGTCCGTCGGCGCGGCGCTCGTCACCGTCGCCCTCCTCGGCCTCCTCCTCCTGGCTGGCTATCGGGACATCGCCGTCCCACTCGCGGCACCGCTCGCGCTCACCCTCGCCTGGCTTTCTAGCGGCCGCCGTGCCCGCAGCTGGTACCTCCTCGACGCCCACGGCGCTCCCATCCGCTACCTCTCCGCCACCAAGCCCCGCGCGCTCGCCGGCCAGCGCGGCCACACCCGTCGTGGCTTCCGTGCCCGCGTGGCCCAGGGGTAAGCGTCCGTCGTGGCTTCCGCGCCCGCGTGGCCCAGGGGTAAGCGCCCGTCCCCTGCCGCGGGCGCACTCCCTCACCAGATCCTACATCTGTTGTAGTATGAGGGTAGACGTTGTTTCACATACACGATCACACTCCCCTTGGCGCCCTAAGTAGGCGCTCCTAAATAAAGTAGTCATCATCTCTGAGCGATCAGCCCCATCGAACCGATAGGATCGCATAGTTTATTTCGGAGCGGGCCCTAAGGAGCACACCCCCATGCCTCAGTCCTGGCAGCGTGCGCTGTATCTCCCCCTGATCGTGCTGACCTGGCTCGCCGTCCTGCTCGTCGCGGGCTGGCTGCTGGCCCACATTGCCCGTGCCCTGCTGACGCTGGTGCTAGCCGCCGTCCTGGCCTACGCGCTCACCCCGCTGGTGGCCCGGCTGGCCCGCGCGATACCTCGCCCCCTGGCCATCGCCGTGGCTTACGTCCTCGGCTTCGTCGTGCTGCTCAGCCTGGGCGCGTTCATCGTCGCCACCGCGGCCACGCAGGTCACGGCCCTGGTCGACCACCTCCCCCAATACGCGCGCCAGGCCCAGCGCGCCGAGCCGCGGTACCTGCCCCTCCTGCGGCCGCTCGGGATCACGGCGGCCACGCTCCACAGCACGCAGCAGCAGGCCATTGCCGCGCTCCGGGGGGGTGGGGACCACGGCGGCCAGGGAGTCGCTCGGCGTCGTCCGGGGGGGTCGTGTCCACGCTCATCGACCTCATCCTGATCCTGATCCTGAGCGTCTACCTCACCGCGAACGGGCCGACCATCGCCCGGCGGCTGCGCCGCGAGACCCCCGGCGCCCAGCGCTGGCGTACTAGCCTGCTCATCGCCATCGTGAATCAGGTGGTCGGCGGCTACATCCGCGGGACGCTGACGCTGGTCACGCTCGTCGGCGTGCTCGTGGGCGCCGGGATGCTCGTCCTGCACGTTCCCTACGCCGCGCTGCTGGGCGTGCTCGCCTTCTTCATGGAGTTCATCCCCATCATCGGTGTGCTCATCTCCGGCGCGGTGTGCGTCCTCATCGCCCTCTTCCAGGGCTGGGTGGTGGCGTTGCTGGTCCTAGCCTACTTCGCTGTCGTGCACATCATCGAGGGCGACGTGGTCGGCCCGCGTATCATGGGCAAAGCGGTGGGCATTCACCCGGCGACGGCGCTCCTCGCGCTGGTGGCCGGCACCGAACTGTTCGGCTTCTGGGGCGCCCTCTTCGGGGCGCCGCTGGCGGGCCTGCTCCAGGCCGTCGGCCTGGCGGCGTGGCGGGAGTTGCGCGGGGGGGATGCGCAGGCCGTGACGCAGGCCGTGGTGCATGAGAAGGCGCAGGCCATCGACGCGGAGCGGGCGGCGCACGAGCGGCCTGGCGCGACGTCGGTCGCGCCCTAACACGACGCCCGTCCGGAGGACACAGCGCCGATTAGGGGTCCGACGCACGCTCGATCCGGTACGGTTGTAGGGCCTCCCTATATGCGGCCATCCCTCGCCTCGTGGCGCGACCCAGCGCTACGACGCCGTGCTCATGTCGTCCGGCCTCGCCGGTCACAGCGGGGCGGCGACCGCGTCGAGGGAGTCGCGCGCGGCCGGGTCGGAGCGGACGTGATCACCAGGGCTATCGATGGTGACGAAGGTGAAGCCGGTCACGATGCCGGCGAGGAGCGCGAGTACGGTGAGGGCGCCCACGCTGTACGTGCCGGCCAAACCCGACAGGGCCGCGTCGCGCGCGGGTGGGGTCGGGATCGCCACGCGCGCCCACGGCGGCGGCGAGCGCGCCGAAGGTGAGTAGGGTCGGGATCAGCGCGGGGCGCCGGAGTTGGGCGCGATTGAGGCGGCGCAGCGCGGCCTGGCGGCGTGACTGAGGGGCGATGGGGTCGCCGGGGAGCGCGACCCGCCAGGCCCGCCCGGCATGAGCCACGAGGGGATAACCATTATCTGCCCCATCACGCCTCGATTCCTTGATTCACCGCGATCCCTCTTTCTTACTGTCGCTAGACAAACCGTCGCCACAGTATACCTGCCGATCCGCGTGCGGCGGGACCCAACCCTGGCAACGACGCTACCACAGTAGCCACATGAGACTATACCATGCCGGTGTCGCTCTAGCGTCCCTGTCTCACCGTGCCAACGGCGTGTCGTCTATGATGGGGGTTCTCAGGTTCATCTCAGGAAGTGGCCCTAGACTGCATGATGTACCCACATGTATGGGACGAGGAACAAGGGACGGCGACCGGGCGGGATACCGCCGGGCGCGACGATCTATCGAGGAGGAGACGGACATGGCGAACAACGATCAAACCCGCACGCGCGGGGCGGCGCTCGGACGGGCGCCGGCGGACGGCAATGGCATGACGGTGGCCCCTGTCGAGACCGTGAACTACGGGCGGGAGACGCGCGAAACGGAAACGCGCAACGTGACGCAGGTGATGAATCTGCCGAGTGATCGCGTGCGCTGGGGTCCGATCTGGGCCGGGCTGCTCGCCGCGTTCTTCACGCTGCTGGTGTTGAGCCTGCTCGGGCTCGCCATCGGCGCGTCGACCGTGAACGCGGGGCAGGCCGCCCAGGGCAGCGTCAACCAGAACGCGGGACAGTACTCGGCGATCTGGGCCGGGATCACCGCGATCCTCGCGTTCCTGGCCGGCGGCTACGTGGCCGGGCGCACGGCGGCGGTCCACGAGCGCGGCTGGGCCGCCCTCAACGGCGCACTCGTCTTCCTGCTGGCGCTGCCCATCCTGCTGTGGCTGGCCAGCCAGGGTTTGGGCGCGATCATCGGCAACGCGAGCAACATCGCCGGCGGGCTGGGCATCAACCTGGGCCAACTCGGCAACACGGCCACGGGCGCGGCCAAGAGCATCACGCCGGCGCAGGCGCAGCAGGCGGCGGACACGGCGCGCAACACGGCCTGGGGTACGCTGATCGGATTGATCCTCGGCTGCGGCGCCGCTGCCCTGGGCGGGACCCTCGGCACGCGCCACGCGGCGCGTGGGACGCAGACGACGGGCCGTGCCAACTAGGACGGGCGACCCATGAGACGAATCGGGAGGTCTCCTATTGGCCTCCCGACACATGATAAAAAATGAGGAGTACGACAGATGACGGGACAACAATTCTACGAGGGCGCGACGGTCAATGACATGGCCGGCGAGAAGATCGGTACACTGCATGCCTACGACCCGCAGGGCGGGTACATCACGGTGCAGAAGGGCTTCCTCTTCCACAAGGACCTCTATATTCCCGTGAGCGCCGTCCAGAACACCGACGCCGAGGGCAACGTGCAGTTGAACCTGCACAAAGGTGACCTGGCCGACGAGCGCTACGACAACCCGCCCCTGGGCGGCGCGACGAGCGCCATAGTGGACGACGACAGCTACGCGCAGACCGCGACGGTGGCCGAAACCACGACGACGACACGCGCGCGGCAGACAACGCCCCCACCGGCGCCGCGTCAGGCCCAGGCGACGGCCAAGGGCGACGACACCATCAATGTGCCGGTGTTCGAGGAGGAGTTGATTGTCGGCAAGCGACAGGAGCAGATCGGGGATGTGCGTCTGCATAAAGATGTCGTGACCGAGCAGGCGACAGCGTCGGTGAACTTGCGCCACGAAGAGGTCACGGTGGAGCGCGTTCCGTTCACGGGTCAGGCGAACCAGGCCGACATCCAGAACGCCTTCCAGGGCCAGGATATCGACATGGTGGTGATGGGCGAGGAGGCCGTCGTCGGCAAGCAACTCCATGAGACCGAAGAGGTGCGCCTGCACAAGCAAGCGACGGACGAGCAGCGGCAGGTCAGCGACACGGTGCGCAAGGAGCGCGTCGTCGTCGAGGGGGTGGACGAGACCGGGAAGCTTACCCCGGCGGGGCGGGGCACGTCGAAGCGAAGCTAGCCACGGGGTCATAACGGGTGACGCGTGACCCGAACATTGGGCGTGGGGGGATGGATATGTGCCATCCTCCCACCTTTTCTATTAATGTCTAGCAGTGGAGGTGGTCATGAAGGGGTTGTTGGAGTTTGTCGTGTCCGTGGTGCTGCACCCGGTCGCCATGGTCTTGGCCTGGATCAACATCGCGGGACGGTCCGATCTCGGCGCGGTCCAAAAAGTCGTGTGGGGCGTGGTGAGCATCATCTGGGGCATCGGCCCCATCCTGTACATCCTCGTCGGCGGCGGCGAACTCTGGTAGACGCGTCATGCATTTTGTCACCCACGATCTCACCCATCTGCTCGCCGTCTACGGCTACTGGGCCGTGCTGCTCTTCGTGGCCATCGAGAGCATCGGTATCCCCTTCCCAGGCGAGACCATCTGCTCGCCGCCGCCATTTACGCCGGCACAACGCATCAACTCTTTATCCCCTTCGTGATCGCAGCGGCGGCTGCTGGCGCGATCCTGGGCGACAACGTGGGCTTCTGGATCGGACGGGAGGGCGGCTACCGTCTCTTACGGCGCTACGGCCGCTACATCCGCATCGACGAGCGCAAGATGAAACTGGGCCAATACCTGTTCCGCACACACGGCGGCAAGGTCGTCTTCTTCGGGCGCTTCGTCGCCGTACTGCGCGCCCTGGCGGCCTTCCTGGCCGGTACGAACCGCATGGGCTGGCCCCGCTTCCTGCTGTTCAACGCGGCGGGCGGCGTCGTGTGGGCCACCATCTACAGGCTGGGCGGCTACCTACTGGGCAACAACGTCCACCGGGTCGAGGGGCCCGTGGGCATCGTCCTGGTCGTCCTCGCCGTGATTGTCATCATCGCGGGCGTCATCCTGGTGCGACGTAACGAAAAGCGGTTGGAGGACGAGGCTGAACGCGCCATGCCCGGGCCACTCGATCGGTATCAACAACAGGCGACGGGTGGCCGCGGCCGGCGACCCGTCGCGCGGGGTTCCGAGAGGTAGGGGTAGGGGCGCGTGGCCGCGGCGGTCGTCCGTGGCAACGGCTACCGGCGGTGAACGGGGCCGAGCAGGCCGAGGGGTCTGGCGCGCGTGATACGTGATAAGGGGGGAGGATATCATGACAGAGCGGTACTTTGTATCTGGGACACCGGTGTGCGACGCGAACGGCGAGCACCTGGGCGACGTGGGCGAACACCACACGGTGGACGGCTATCTCGACGTGATGAAGGGCACCTTCTGGCAGACGAATGTGTACATCCCGGTCGACTTAATCGGACGCGACGACGATAACGGCGTCTACCTCACCATCACGAAAGACGCGGTGGCGCGTCACGACTGGGCGCAGCCATCGGGGGCGGTCCGCAAAGACGGCAACTGACGCGGCGAGCGCGGCCGTGTCGAGGGACGCGGGCGCGCGGATGATTGTTTTCCCGCGCGAACGTGGGAAGGGACGGCGATACCAGCGCGCCGGCAAGGGGCGCGCGGAGGGAGTGCGCATGGCTAACAAGGGAGATGAGCGTGGCCCGCGGGGCGACGGTAGCTTGACGACCGGGAGCAACATGGCGCGGGCGGCGACGGCCGAGGCGGTCGGCACGTTCCTGCTGGTGCTGGTGGGGACGGCGGTGGCGACGGCCGCCACGTTGGGCAAGAACACGGCGGGACCGGCCTACGATTCGCTCGCCATCGCGTTGAGCTTCGGCCTGGTGCTGGTCGCCATCGTCGCCGCACTCGGACAAGTGAGTGGGGCGCACGTCAACCCCGCCGTCACCATCGGTCTGGCCGTGGTGGGCAAGTTCCCCTGGCGCTACGTGCCGGCCTATATCGTCGCGCAGATCGTCGGCGCCATCGTCGCTGCGCTGGCGGTCTGGGTCGCCTACGGCCAGGCGGCCTATGACAAGGCCCACCTGGGCACGCCGACGCCGGCCCACGGCGCGAGCGATCTCCAGGTTGTCTTGGTCGAGGCGCTGATCGCCTTCCTCCTTGTCTTCACCGTGATGGCCGTGGCGACCGACAAGCGCGCGCCGGCCGGCATCGCCCCGCTGTCCATCGGCTTCGCCCTGGCCGCGGGCGTACTGCTGGGCGGTCCGGTGAGCGGGGGCGCCGGCAAC
>JAABVA010002799.1_pt1 | contig 17048 bp, 17 predicted proteins | sample 5560331 | NCBI WGS metagenome assembly JAABVA01 (sample SAMN12812661, study PRJNA571458) | rock metagenome | isolation source: Antarctica rocks | place: Antarctica: Victoria Land, Mt New Zealand sud | collected 2016-01-07 | reverse complement strand
TCACCACGCTGCTGGCCCACGACCAGGTCACCGCACCGGCCGACCTCGACCAGTGCGACACACAGGTCGCCTGATGGGGCGGCTTTTCATGACATCTCTACTGTTCAAAGTTCGCTTGACAGACTAGTAGTATGCCCACATGGTCGGCCCGTGAACGACCGCCGCGTATGTGTACGCCACGCTGTACTAAACGCGCGGATACACGCAGTCTATGAGGCGATGCGGTGGGACCCAATAGCCCGATTGGGTAGACTTGTCGTGGCGGCGCCTGTAGCCGCGGCCGGACGCCGTGCCGCGAGTAGCGCGAATGTGAGCGCGACGGGGATGACGCCGAGGCCGCGCAGCAGCGGCGGACGTAGCCCGAGCAGGCTGGTCATGGGCAGCAGCCACCATGAGAGGACCAGCAGGACGGCGATGAGCGCGGCGCGGCCGCGGTAGGGACCACGATCGAGTAGGTACCACGCGGCGGGCAGCAGCAGGATGTCGTCGTGCGGGTGGGCGTAGGGTGTGACCAGCAGCCAGCCAGCGAGGCCGAGCAGGAACCACCACCACTCGCATGACTCCCCGGCTGTTGCGTTGCGAACGCTTGTTTGGTCCTCATTTCCAGGTTCGGCGGCGCGGGGGACTTTGACGCACAGCGCCGTCCAGGCCGCCAATCCGGCGACGGCGAGCAGCAGGCTCAACGCGTGCGGAGCCCAGCCGGCGTAGAGGGTCGAGAGCGAGGAGATGTCGACCTGCGTGTAGACGGTCGCGCCGCTAAAGCCGGCTAGTTCGCGCAGCCATCCCGCTACGACGGCCGGTCCGGCGATGGCCGCACTCCCGCCGAGGAAAAGCAGCGCTCCTCCGACGGCGCCTGCCGCGTAGGGGGCGCCACGGCCACGCTGCCAGGCCAGGAGCCCGCACAGGATGAGCGGTCCGGCCATGATCTGCGGCTTGACCAGTCCCAGGGCCAGGATGAAGCCGGCCAGGAGGGTGTGGCGGCGGTAGAGCGAGAGGGCCGCGACGAGCAGGAGCAGCAACAACGCGTCCGGCTGGCCGAGCAAGACGCCCAGGAACGTCACTGGGCTGATCAGGAGGATGAGCGCCCGGCGCGCCACGCGCGAGGCGGGCAGTGCGGGTGAGCCCCGCGCCAGCACGGTGACGGCGGCGACAGCAGCCAGTACGAGTAGCAGCGCCTCACCGTGATAGACGGCGGCTGGCGCGCGGCCGGTCAGCGGCAGCAGCGCGATGGCGAGCGGCGGCCCCTGGACGTAGGGGTTGCCGGCCAGAGACGCCCGCGCGGCGTCGTCGCGCGGATGGTACAGGCGCTCTTCGACGCGTAACAGTTGGCGCGCGTCGTAGGGATTGCCGCCCTCGCGCAGTGTCGTCGCGGCGGCGTAGAAGACGCGCAGATCCTGACCCGTGGCGGGCGCGTGCACGGCCAACTCGGCGTAGAAGCCCAGCATAAGCGCGATACCAACCGCCAGCGCGACGCGGGTTATGCGTATGCGCACACTATTCCTCCTGCTTGCATCTACCCCCATCGTAGGCTGTCGTGGTCCCACTGGCTATCCCCTAAATGGGTGTGACCCATGTGGGCGCGCCACGGACAAGCTCTCTAGTGCTGTCTTAAAGAGGTTGCTTTGCGGCAGCGTACCCCTGGGACCGCCGGCGTCTCGCCGGCCCACGGTTGCGTCTGCGGCGAACCGCTCACCTGCGACGGAGGCCGGCGAGACGCCGGCGGTCCCAGGGGGTACGCTACTCGTTCCCCAGCGCACGCCGGACGACCAGCTGGCCCCAGAACTCGGGGAGCAGCGGGCACGCGGCGAGCGCCCGCGCTGTTTCCACGTCGCTATTGCGCGAATGCCCAAAGTCGTTGACGAGGGCGACGGTCCACTTGGGGTAGGGGCGCTCGACGACCGTGACGGGCAGACCTGGCTCGACCAGTCCCTCGCGCAGCACGCGGCAGTACCAGCCGGTACGCCCCGTCGCGGCCACGCGCGCGGTCAGTCCGGCGAGGCCCCAGCGCCGCTCGATTTTCGTGCAGGGATAGCGCGGCCCGGTGACCTGGATCAGCGTTTCGCCGATGCCGTAGGTATCTCCAATGCACGCCGTCTCCTCGGTGAGGCCGTCCACGGTAAAGTTCTCACCGAAGCCGCCGGGGCCGATCTCCGGCCGCTCCAACTCCGCGCGCCAGGCGGGATAGTGCGCGGCGGCGTACAGCAGCACCGCTTGATTGGGCGTGCCGTGGTTCTTTGTGTCCGCCTGCGCGTTGCCGTCCAGGCGCGTGGTATAGAGCCAGCGCGGCTCCATGCTGGGCTCACGAAAGAAGGACGTCACCCAGCGGCGTCCCAGGCCGTCTCCCACGCTCGCATTGTCATAGTGGTGCGGCGTCCCCACCTGGACTGACTGGAGTATCCCGCCCTCTGCCACCTGCGCCGCCTGTGCCACCGTCATTAATTGCTCCTCCACGTTACGTTGTTCGGGCCCAGGGCTCGTGCCCTATCCGCTGGGCCAAGGGGCACATGTCGCTGCGTAGGGGCGTATGGCATATGCCCATGGCCTCGAACGTGCGGGCGTATGGCTATACAGCCCTGTCTGATTAAAATTGCCCCAACGCCATAACGGGTGTAGGGGCGTATCGCGATACAGCCCTGTCTGATTAAAATTACCCAGCCTCATCGCAGGCGTAGGGGCGTATGGCATACGCCCGGCCTTTGCCGCAGACCTGATCTAATGCGACGCGCGACGGTTGCCGCGAGCCGCCCGCCCGCGATCGCTGGGCGTATGCCATACGCCCCTACGCCCCGATTCACGCGCCATATGTTAATCAGACAGGGCTGTATCGCTATACGCTCGGCGTTCGCCGCAGAGATGTCCACGGGACGGCGAACGCCAGCCAACGCCGGGCCGCCCGATCCATAACCGCGGGCGTATAGCGATACGCCCCTACGCCTCGATCCGCACGCTATATTTTAATCGGACAGGGCTGTATAGCGATACGCCCCCGTCATGCGCCTAGTTGGGCGCCGGCCATGCCAGGCTGCCCGCGCAGATACTCATCGCCGCCCATGACGCGCTTGCCTTCAGGCTGTACCTTATACACTATAACAAGGCCAGTAGCCGCGGCCACGACGAGTCGCGGCCAACTCAAGCCGCGCTCGTGCAGGATGGGCGCGGCTTCCTCGCGCGTGAGGACGTGACCGGGTTCCGCGCCGTCAACGCGGGCGTCGATCGCGTCGACGGCCCATAGCTTGAGGATGCGGTCTCCGAGCATGGTGTACACGCTGGGCCATGGATCGTAGGCGCGTGTCATCCGCGCGACCAGCTCGGCCGGCATCGTGGCCCAGTCGACATGGCCGTCCTCGCGCTGCAAGGGGCGCGTCAGCGTGGCCTGATCTTCGTCCTGCGGCTGGGGCTGTAGCGCACCGGCGACATAGGGTCCGACCGCCGCGGCGAGCAGCGCGGCCCCGCGCACGGCCAGGCGCGGCGTGAGCGTCGCCGTGGTATCGTCGGGACGAATGGGCTCGGCCTCTGTGGATAGCGTTGGGCCGGTGTCGAGGCCGGGGTCCATGCGCATGATGGTGACACCCGTCTCGGCGTCGCCAGCGAGGATCGCGGCCGGGATCGGCGCGGCGCCGCGCCAGCGCGGCAGTAGTGATGCGTGCACGTTGAGGCAGCCGTAGGTCGGCGTCGCCAGCACGTCGCGCGAGAGGATCTGCGCGAAGGCGGCCACGACGACGAGGTCGGGGCGGTAGGCGCGCAGCGCGGCCACGTTCTCGGGCCGCCGCAGGCGCTCTGGCTGCAGCACGGGCACACCCGCCGCCAGCGCCAGGTCCTTGACCGGACCGGCCTGCACATGGCGGCCGCGTCCGGCCGGGCGATCCGGCTGCGTCACCACGGCGACCACGCGGGCCGGCCGCCCCGCCGCCTCACGCAGGTCGAGCAGCGCTTGCAGCGAGGGCACGGCGAAGGCGGGCGTGCCCATGAAGACGATGCGCAGCACTGCTAGCCTTGCCCGCCCACGCCGTCGCTCAGGGCGCGCTCGTGGGCGATCCGCTGCGTATCCGCCGCGCTGCGAGGCAGCGACGCGGGCGTATCTTGGTCATTGGCGACGGACGCCTCGACGCCCTCCTCGCCTGGTAGCTGGGACGACTCGGCTTTGGGGTCCCGTCCCGTCAGCGCGCTGTAGGAATCCTTGTCCAGGTCGCGCGCCGTACTCTCCGGCATATCGTGCATCGGTCGATCTCCTTATATGTCCATAGTCTCGCACGTTACCTCAAGTGCAGGCCATGTGCCACGCGGGGAGCGACCGTTAGGCCTCGCTTTAATCGGTGGGGATATTGTCGTCGCTGACGGGGATGAAGACAGAGGCGCCGTCCCGCAAGCGGAACTCGCGATAGGCCCGATAGTCCGGCGTGGTGTCGATTGTCTCCGGCGTCGCTGTCTCTTGGGGCGGTGGGGGTGTCGCGTCGCGTCTACCTATAGTCACATGCTGAAGCATCGGTCCTCCTCCTTCTATAGTCTCGCCTCGTCGCGGTCTTTGTCTCACACGGGGAATAGTGTACCCCTTGTGTGATTACTATCATGGCACGGCATAGCCCATAATGTCTAATACCAATTTCCCATCCATCCTATAGCTTTATCGCTATGCATAGCCATTGAAGGGTCACATAGGCCGTCAGGCTGCGCGTCACGCGTAACGTTCCCCCCGTTCCCCCTTATCCGCGACGCGCGTTTTAGCTGCTGTCACCGTGGGCGTGATACGCTTCCGATTTGTCGTGGGTCACGGCGAGTTAAGAGAAGAGGCGGCGTTTCGCCCGCCGGATAAACGCCTGCTATTTTGGAACAAAGATGCTAAAATAGAGGTAGTTGACGCCGCGTATACCACACATGAAGGAGTTAGACCATGGCTACCACGTCCAGCGCCGACAAGCTCAAGGCCCTCGAGATGGTGACCGCGCAGATCGACAAGCAGTTCGGCAAGGGCGCGATCATGCGCTACGGCGACGGCACGCATCCGATGAACGTCGAGGCCATCCCGACCGGCTCGATCGCGCTCGACCTCGCGCTCGGCATCGGCGGCGTCCCGCGCGGACGCATCATCGAGATCTACGGCCCCGAGTCCTCCGGCAAAACCACGCTCTCCCAGCACATCCTGGCCGAAGCCCAGCGCCTCGGCGGCACCGTCGCCTACATCGACGCCGAGCACGCCCTCGACCCCCAGTACGCCAAAGCCTGCGGCCTCGACGTTGATGAGATGCTGATCTCGCAGCCCGACACGGGCGAGCAGGCGCTTGAGATCTGCGACATGCTCGTGCGCAGCGGGGCGGTTGACGCCGTGGTGATCGACTCGGTGGCGGCGTTGGTGCCGCGCGCCGAGATCGAGGGCGACATGGGCGACAGCCACGTTGGCTTGCAGGCGCGCCTGATGTCGCAGGCGCTGCGCAAGCTCACGGCAGCGATCAGCCGCTCCAACTGCGTGGTGATCTTCATCAACCAGCTGCGCGAGAAGATCGGCGTGATGTTCGGCAACCCCGAGACGACCACGGGGGGCAAGGCGCTCAAGTTCTACGCCAGCATCCGGCTGGACATTCGGCGCATCGACCAGATCAAGGTGGGGACCGAGGTAATGGGCGGACGGCACAAGGTCAAGGTGGTCAAGAACAAGATGGCGGCGCCGTTCCGCATCGCCGAGTTCGACCTGATGTACGCCGAGGGCATCAGCAAGGAGGGCGGCTTGCTCGACGTGGGCGTGGAGATGGGCCTGGTCAAGAAGAGCGGCGCCTTCTTCTCCTACAACGACACGCGCCTGGGTCAGGGCCGCGAGAACGCCAAGGAGTTCCTGCGCCAGAACACCGCCCTGCGCGATCAGATTGACCGCGAGATCCGCGGTGAGGTCGAGATCGGGGCTTTCGAGGCGCCGGTCGAGTTGGGCGAGTCCGCTGAAGATCTTGTCACACAGTTGACGCTATAGACGCTATAGGTGTGATCCTAGTACTACAACGACGGATTCTTCCAATAGCTATGAAGAGGCGCTTTTGTGCTAGATGTTGACACCTTAATGGCAGCAATAATGGGTGCCGAAGGCCAGCATAGCCGCGCCATCGGTCGAGATTTGCCGCTGAAAACGGCGGTTTTACACAAGCGTCGTTGTAGTACTAGCGCGCCAACGATAAACGACAGAGGCAAGGCTCGTGAATTATCTAACGGGTCGAGGCGTCCAGTATGGCGTAGGGGCGTATTGCATACGTCCGAGACCTCGGACGTATGCAATACGCCCCTACGATAATTCACGAGCCCTGACGCCAGAGGTGTTTAGACAGGCAGAGGATGGGGACGAACGGGAGCGAGCGATGAACGGGAACAATTGGGACCGAACGGGGTATACCGGCGGACCGGCCGCGGAGCAACCAGACGCGTGGTACGTGGACCGCGTGTTGTTATGGGGGTGGATCGACGAGTTGTTGCGCGGCGCGCCGGTCGCGCGGATCGACATCGACACGCTGCGCGCGCTGTGCGCGCAGGCGCTGGACACACACGCGCCTGCCGTCCTCGTGCATGCGCAGGCCGCCGGCGTCTTGCTGGAGCGCCTGATCGCCGCCGCCATCGCGCAATCTTACGCGGACCGCTACGGCCACCCCAGCGCGCTGTATGACGTGGAGCGGTTGCGCGTCGTCGCGCGAGGGTTGCGAAGCGGAGCCGCGTCCGCCGCGTAAGACGATCGGTCGCATGACACGGCCACGGATAGGCCAGGGCCCTCTCTGAGAGGGGTCCTGGCCTATCCGTTATCTGTGTTTTCGCAACCACATGGGTTGCCGGTCGGATCTCGGCAAGGCTCGTGCATTAGCGAAACCTGCGACTGCGGTCGCATGGCAGACCACCGCCGACTGCGGTCGGGTGTGTTCCCCGAACGTGGCGCTCCGACGCAGTCGCCCTGACACCGCAGTGTCCGTGGTCTGCCATGCGACCGCAGTCGCAGGCTCAGGCTACTGGTCAAATCTCGGCAGGAGTGGAACGGGCTATGCTACAGTGTTGATAGCATTGCCCAATGACGATGATCATACTGTAGAGATAGTGAGAGAGGGTATAAGAGCATGTCGAACCGTGAGCACACGTTCCCAGTACAGAACGGAGGCGGGCTCCCGCCAGTGGCCCTTATCGCGCCGGTTTTGATCCTGGGCGCGGTGGTCTTCATCATGGCGCGCCGTAACAATTCAGCGGGCGCGACGGCTAGCAGCGCGGCTGATACGGCGCGCGACGCCGCGCGCGAGGTCTCGCGTAAGGGCGGCAGCGCCACGCGGCGCGCGGGGTTGACCATGCTCATCAATGCGCTCGAGAACGACGCCGCGCGCCGCGTCGTTATTATCGCGCTCAAGTTCGCGCGCGATCGGTCGTAGCCAGCTGGATAGAGCGAGTTGCTGCAACAATGAGGAACCTGGCTAGGGGGCGGAGCCTGCTGACGGCGACGGTGATCCGTGGCCGCCGCGTAATCCTACGCCATGCGTCCGAGGGTTTCAGCGAGGAGGAGATCGCGCGGCGCTACCGCTGGAGCCTCGACCAGGACCTACAGTATTGGAGCGGCAGCATCCCCGCCGCGCCGACGCTGGCGCAGTTCCGTGGCGACATCATCGCATCGACGCGCCAATCCGATATGCGCCGCGACCAATTCGCCGTGCTCGACGAGCACGGCGAAATGATCGGCATGATCAGTTACTATAACTGGAACGCCGATCGCGCCAGCGTCGAACTCGGTATCTATATCGGTGAACGCTCTCTGTGGAATAAAGGCTACGGAACCGAAGCTATCCGCACGCTCCTCGACCACCTCTTCCAGACGACGCCGTTGCGCGCGATGTATCTCAACACGTACGCCGCCAATGGCCGCGCGCGCGCCTCGTACAAGAAGATCGGCTTCGAAACGGTCGGCACGATGCGCAAGTACTCCAGCCGCATCGGCTACTACATCGACGTGCAGATGCGGCTGTCGCGCGAGGACTTCATCGCGCGCTACGGCCTCGGCCAGTTTGTCCCCGGCGACCGTGGCCCGCGCCTCTTGCCTCGGCAGGGCGATTATTGATATCAATGGATGTTCTTGTCGCCGAGGGTTTGCGCAAGCGCTACGGCGGCTTTCTGGCCGTCAACGGCGTCGACCTCACCGTCCGAGCGGGCGAAGTCGTCGGCCTGCTCGGCCCTAACGGGGCCGGCAAAACGACCACGATCGGCATGCTGACGGGGTTGCTGCGCCCGACCGATGGGACAGTGCGTATCGCGGGGCACGATGTGGCGCGCGACGCCCGCACGGTCAAGCGCCTCATCGGCTATGTGCCCGACGAGCCCTACCTCTACGACCGGCTGACCGGCCGCGAGTTCGTGCTTCTACTGGGCCGGCTCTACAACGTGGAGGAAGGCGGTCTTGCCGCGCGAGCCGACGAGTTGCTGCGCTACTTCGACCTGTGGGAGGCCGCCAACGACCTCATCGGCGGCTACTCGCACGGCATGAAGCAGAAAACGGCGCTATGCGGCGCGCTGATCCATAACCCCGTGCTATTGTTCCTCGACGAACCGACAGTCGGGCTCGATCCGCGCAGCGCGCGCCTCCTGAAGGATACGTTGCGCGCGCTTGCCGCGCGAGGACGGTCCGTCCTGCTCTGCACGCACATCCTGGAGATCGCGCAGGCCATCTGCGACCGCGTGGCTATCCTCGACCATGGGCGCATCATCGCGCAAGGCTCCCTGGACGAGTTGCGCGGCGCCGCGCACGCCGGCAGCGCTGAGAGCCTGGAGGATATCTTCCTGCGGCTGACCGGCGGTGAAGAGGACCGCGCGTTGGCCCGCGCCCTGACGGTAGACTAGAGATATGAACACAGCGTTTGACGACATCAAGATCTTGCTGCGTTTGCGTCTGCGGTTGCTGCGCCGCGTCGGTATCCGTAGCGGTCGCGCGCGTAACCGCGGCGGATCATTTATCGTCGGCGGCCTCATCGTCGGCGTGGTGCTGCTGCAGTTTAGCGTGCTCATCGCCACGTCGCTCACGGCCCTGTTGAGTCAAGGGCTGTCCGACCCAGGGGGGCGGGCCACGCTGGAACTCGCGCTAGCGGGGCTCTCCTCGTCGTTGAGTCTGTTCCTGTTTCTTCTGGCCTTGCCGTCCGTCCTGGCTCTGCTGACCTATTCCAGCGACCTGAAGCTACTGCTGCTGACGCCGCTGCGTCCCTGGGTGACGCTGGGTGAGAAGCTTGCTACCGTCTACGGCGTGCTCGCGGCGCCCGTCCTCGTGCTGGGTCTGCCCGTCCTGATCGGTATCGGGCAAGCGGCTGGCGCCGGCGCCGCCTACTATGTCGCGGCGGCGCTCGCGCTGCTGCTATTGCCCGTCGCGCCGGTCGCGCTGGCTCTGCTGCTCACCGTGGCCGTCCTGCGCTGGATCCCGCCGGCGCGGGCGCGGGCGGTCACGGCTGTCCTAGGCGCGCTGTTGAGCGGGGGGATCTATGTCGGGACACAACTGCTGGTGAACCCGCGGACGTACGCGCAGGCGTCAGGTCCGCCGCGCCTATTCACGGACGTGGCGCGCGGCCCGTGGGGGTTATTGCCGGTGGTCTGGCCGGGACGTGCGCTCGGGCTGCTCATCGCGGGCGCCTCCGGCGCGGGGATCGCCTACCTCGTCGCGGCCGTGGTGACGGCGCTCGTGCTGGCCGGCCTCGCCGTGACCCTGTCGTCACGCCTGTTCGCCACGGGCTGGGCCACGTACCAGGAGGTTGGCCGGCGCACGCGCCGCGCCATACCCAGCGCCGCAGGGGTCGCATCGGAGCGCGCGGGCGCTCTCGCGCTCGCCGCGCCAGTTGGAGCGACCGAGATAGTCGCGCTCCCTCAAGCGATTTGCGCGCCGATAGTGGACACTGGCGCGGGCCGGCCCAGTCGACGACCGCCGTGGTGGCCGCTCGTGGGCAAAGAGTGGCGCACGTTGCGGCGCGACCCACAGGTGTGGGCGCGGCTGCTCTACTCGTTCGTCGTGATCGGCTTCCTGTTCTGGCAAAACCTGAGCCGGGTCTCCTTAGCATCGACTGATACGGCTGGATTGCCGGTCTCGCTGGGCTCAATCGGCTTCTTCGGCTTGCTCTGTTTCCTGTTGTGGCTGCCGCTGACCACGTTGGCGCTGCCCGCGGTCAACCGTGAGGGCCGCGCGCTGTTCGTCCTCGCGTTGGCTCCGGTCAGCGCGCGCGACATCCTGCTATCCAAATGGATATTCTCCACCGCGCCGTCGCTCGTGCTGTCCGAGGCGCTGTTGGGCGTGGGCGCGTGGTGGCTGCGCCTGGGCCCCGGCCAGATTCTATTGGGCGCGTGCGCCCTGGCCGCCATCGCCGTCGCTACGGCCGGCGGGTTGCTGTTCGTCAGCCTCATCTGGCCGCGACTCGACTGGGACAACCCGCGCCGGCAGGTCAGCAGCCAGGCCAGCCTCGTTGGCGTTATCGGCGGGCTGCTGTTGGTAGGCGCCAGCGCGGGCTTGCTCATCTTGACCCTGTTCCTGGCGCCGAGCCATCCGCTGTTGGCGCTGGCCTCCGGCGCTGGGCTCTTCGCGCTCACGGGCCTGATCGCGCTGTTCGTCTTCCTCTTCGCGCCGGCGCGCCTCGCGGCGCTGCTCATGGCCGAACGCTAGGACATGTCGGCTTAAAAACAGCAGTCACGTCCTACCGCGCCGCAGCGTGCCGTTGAGCTGGCGCGTCAGGTCCAGCGCCGGTCCGGCTAGCGCTTCACCGGCCGCGATCAGCACCGTGTCGAGGCGGCGCCCGCGGTAGGCGCGAGGTGGACCCGCGCCTACCGCACCAAAGAGATACCGGCGCCAATCCGCGTGACGCGGCGACCGACGCTGCCGTTACCCGCCGCGACTGGCCGCGCTTCACGCATGTCGGGTCGGGCAGGGCGCGGGACGTAGATCGCCGGGATGCGCCTGTAACGTGTAACCCGCGGCGTATGTATTGATAGCACGGCCGTGCGCGGCGGGGAACCCGCAACGATTTGTATCCCTCGTTCACATGGCGCAGCAGCCCGACTTGCTGTGCCCTTGGGTGGACGCGGTCACGATCAGGAGTACAGGATCATGGAACGAAGATCGATACCGTCGGACGACGCCACCAGCCGTCGTTCCTTTTTACGCGCCACGGGACTCGCCGTCGGAACAGCAACCATCAGCGCCGCACTGCTGACCAATGGGGCGAAGGCCAAGGCCTTCGCCGACGACGGTGAGGGCCGTCTCACACGGGGCGACGTGGACATTCTCCGCTTCCTAGCGGCGGCCGAAATCATCGAAAGCGACCTGTGGCAACAGTACAATGAACTCGGCGGCATCCAGGACAGTGAACTCCCTGGAGGACATGTGATTACCGCCTACGCCAATGCCCTGCAACAGCTGGACTCGGACATGTCCCAGTACATCCACGACAATACCGATGACGAGTTCAGCCACGCCGCGTTCCTCAACGCCTACCTGGCCGCGCACGGCGCTGAGCCCGTCAATCTGGATCGCTTCCGGACCCTGCCGAGCAGCACGGCGACCGGCGCCCAGCAGATCGGGCGGCTCACCAACCTGATGCAACTCACCGTGGACACCAGTTGGTGGACGCGGTACCGTAGCAGCGCCAAGAACCCCGATCTCGGCGATACGTTCGCGCAAGCCGTCCCAGGTTTGAGCGCGGGGCAGTTTCCGGCCATTCCCCGTAGCGATGCCGACCTTGCGCCCGCTACCCATCTCCAGGTGATCGCCAACACGGCGGGCTTCCACTTCGTGTTTATCGAGCAAGGGGGCAGCAGCCTGTACCCCTCGCTAGCGCAGCGGGTCAGCAGTGCGGAGGTGTTGCGCATCCTGCTCAGCATCGGCCCCACCGAGACCGCGCACTTTCAGACCTGGCACGACAAGGCGGGCAATGCGGTGTCGAAACCGTTGGCTCCGCTGCGGGACCCCACCAATGGGCTGGTGTTCCCGGACCTCAATGCTCCTATATCGGAGGACCTCCAGACCAACTTGATCATGCCCGAGCCGACCGTCTTCCTCAAGCGCACGTTCCCGGCCGTGTCGATCATCCGCCCGACCGCGACAGAGGGGGCGGCCATGGGCGCGGTCAAGGCTCTGACGGACGACGGGTTATTCATCGGGCAGCCGCCGCGATTCTTTGCGGTCCTGCGCGAATTGGCCGAGAACGCCGATGCCGCCCGACGCGGGTAGTAAGCAGGGCTCGTGAATTATTGTAGGGGCGTATGGCATACGTCCGTGCGTTCGAGACCACGGGCGTATGCCATACGCCTCTACACCACGCCGGGAGCCTTGGCAGCACGGATAATTCACGAGCCCTGGGGTAGTAAGCGACGGGCAAGGCGTCCGTTACGCTCCGAAGCTCTTCAGGAACAGGGGAATAGTCGGACCGAGGATGAGCACGAAGATCGCCGGAAAGATCAGCCCGACCATGGGAAAGAGCATCTTCATGGTGGCCTGTTGCGCCTTGGTCTCAGCCCGCTGCTTGCGTTTGTCGCGCAGGTCGGCGGAGAACGCTGTCAGCGCGTCGCTGATCCCGCTGCCCAGCGCTTCTCCCTGCACCACCACCTCAACCAGGCTCACCAGGTCCTCCTCGCGCGTGCGGTTCGCCATGGCCCGCAGCCCTTCGCTCAACGACCGCCCGGCCTGACGGGCGACGAGATAGCGCCGCAACTCGGCCGTCAACGGGTTCGACATCTTCTGACACACGTCGGCGAGTGAGCCCTCGAAGGAGAGGCCGCCCTCCATGCACACGCGCACCAGGTCGATCACATCGGAGAGCGCCCGCCTGATCCCGGCGACATAGGCGCGCCGCCGCCGATAGACCCACAGGTCGGGCGCGAAGGAGCCGGCCAGGGCCACGCCGCCCACGTAGACGATCCCGCCGCCCACGCCCGGCTGCCCGAGCATTACCCCGACGCTGGCTATCCCAAGGGCCAGACCCAGGACACCCCCTACGGCCTTGAGCAAGAGGAGGTCGTGCGGGCGCAAGTTGCCGGGATTCCCCGCGCTGTCGAGTTGACGCCCCAACGTCTGCACGATCCCCGCCGGCGCGTAGCGCCGCAGCAGCGCCTCACCTCGGTGCCAGAGCGGGCGGAGTGTGCGGTCGAGCAGCGAGCGCTGCGCGATCCGTTCAGCCAGCACGTCCTCCGGCGTGACGCGCGCCCGCGCCCGCTCCTCCGTCGTGTTGGCGAGCAACGTCTGCAAGCGTGTCTGCCGGTGCGTGCCGGAGAGGCCGGTCAGCAGGAGCGTGACGGTCCAGACGATCGTCCCGCCGCCCGCGGCGCACAGGATCACGGCAATGGTATAGGGGGGCATAATCATGAGTATGGGTATGGGCATGGCGTCATCCTCCCACGCGGGCCCCACGATGGGGCGCCTCGCTCGTCTCTCCTACAGTTCAATGCGCGTGATCTTGCGCAGCGCGACATTACCCAGGATCACGCCGCCGCCGGCGCTGCCGCCCATCGCCATGCCCAGCGGGTCGGTCCAGAAGAAGGCCATCCCGCTGGGGTTCATCAGGTAGAGGACACCGGCCAGGCCGACCGGCAGCAGCGTAATGATCCAGGCGCCCATGCGCGCCTGCGCCGTGAGCGAGCCCACCATGCGCCGCAGCACCACGCGCTGCCGCACCGTCTGTTCGATTGTCACCAGCATGTCCACCAGGTTGCCGCCCTTCTCGCGCTGGATCTTGATGGCCGTCACGAGCAGGCGCAGGTCTTCGTTCGCAATGCGCGCGGCCAGATTCCCCAGCGCCTGCTCGGCCGGGACGCCCAGCCCTATCTCGCGCACGACCGTCGCGAATTCCTGGGCCGCGGGCGGACGGATCTGCTGGCTCATCGTCTGTAGCGCCTGGGGCGTGGTCTGGCCGGAGCGCACGGCGATGATCAGCATGGAGAGCACGTCGGGGAGTTGCGTGCCAAAGCGGCGCACGCGCCGGCCCTGCCGGTGACGCATGTACGCGACCAACCCGACGAGTGGGACAACGCCGCTCACGAGAACCAGGACCAGCGTGCCGGCGAGCGCCCATCCGACCAGGAGGCCGCCGGCCACCAGGCCGAGGGCCAGCAGCGCCAACTCGCGCGCCGTCAGAGCCAGGTCGGCGCGCACGAGTTGGCGCGTCAGCCAGACTTCCAGGTGGTCCATATGCGATTCCAACGCGGGTACACGCGCCGCCGTCTCCCAGGCCGCCGCGACGAGGGGCCGCAGGGCCACCCGGCGGCGCCTCCCTTCCACCGGCGCGGATGACGCGGGCGCTGGGAACGTATAGGCGAGCAGCGCCTGCGTCAGGCGGCTCGGAAAGCGGCGCAGCCGCAGGCCCTGGGCGAGGAGCGTGACCCCGACCAGGGTGAGCGCGGCGCAGAGCGGAATGGCGATGCTCATGCTAGTGCGTGAACTCGTGGCTCACGACCGCGGGGACGTCATGGGCCGCGCTCGTGGCAGCGCTGGAGCGCACGGCCAGGCGCAGGCTCCAGCCCTTCTCCTGCGCGTGGGCCACGCGGACGGCGTCCGCGGGCGTGAGGCCAAGCGTGTATGTTTCGCTGTACGGGTTGGACGCCACGACCGTCGCCCCCTGCACCAGCATCGCGGTACTGCGCGTCTGTGTGTCGGCGTTGATCTTGTCCTTCTCGACCGTCGTATAGATGACGTCGACGCGGTCGTTCACCGCGATTCCGTCATTGACGGCCTTGGCCGGAGCCGTGATGGTGATCGCCTCGCCGTCGAAGCCCGGCGGCAGCGTCGCCGCGATCGCCCTACCCTGGCTTGGCGTGGCCAGTCCGGACAGTAGGGGGGCGGCGAGTTGCTGGCCTGGAGCGATCGTCGCGGTAAGGGTGCGAGGCGCCACGGCCAGCAGGGCGGTGAGTTGCGCCGGATCGGCGAAGACCGTGGCCGTTATGACCGCGCCGTTGGGCTCGTAGACTTGTTTGAAGTCAACGGGGACGTCGGCCGCGCGGAGCACAGCCCCGCGCGCGATGCGGCGGGTCGCCACGAGGACGGGGGTACCGCTGATCGCCGGCGCCAGCATTTGTGGGGACGCGGCGAGGGTGGCGACGGGAGCCTGTCGCGTCATCACCAGGGCGATGCCCGCGGCGAGCGCCAACGAGGCGCCCCCGCCGGCGATGAGAATCTTGCTCGAGCTCTTATCCATGGTCGGTGTCGTCTCCCTTGTTGTCGTTCGATGGGCCATAGGGCGTGATACGGTCACGCTATCCCCGCCGCGCCCTCTCGCGCTATAGGACATTCGTCCCGGTACGACGCGCTATATAGGCGGGGGCGCATAGCACGAATGGGGTGTTGTGCGATAGGAAAAAGATCGCCTACTGTTGAGAGATTGATAGGCGGCGCGATGGCGGCGTCGTTGAGGGACTGAAGACGCGGCGCGTGTCAGCAGTGTCGGATAGGGACGATAGCGGGAGGAACATATCCGATGGGACGGACGGCGAGCCGTGCACGCGGCCAGGGGGTGACCGAGTTCGCCCTGGTCCTGCCCGTGTTCCTCTTTCTCTTTCTGGGCGTCATGCAACTCGGGCTCTACGTCCTCGCCCAATCTGCGTTGACCTTCGCTACGATGCAAGGCGCGCGCGCGGCCGCCGTGGCCGGGGCGGACCCCGCGGCGGATACAGCGGTCTGCAGCGCAATCGTGGGCGCGCTGGCGTCGAGCCACCTCGACCCGTCCAATGTAACGACGGTGACCATCTACCAGGGGAACGGGCTACCAAGCCCGCCCAGTGATGTGGGCGCGTGCGACGCCACCGGCGCGTGGGCCGCGACGAGCACGGGCTGGCCGCCGCCGTCGCGCGGCGTCGGCGCGGCGCCCGATAGCGTCGGCGTGCGGCTCAACTATACCTTTCATTACGTGATCCCCTGGTTCGGGACCACGGTGAAGGTGAGCCACGCCGCGATCTTACGGATCGAAGATGAGAATCCTCCCAGTTCCGCTAGTTGAGGTCCATGATGCGCCATGATAGACGAGTAGCTCCCTCACGGTACGGAGCGGCCACGCGCGGCCAGATGATGATCATCGTCGTGCTCTCCCTGACCGTACTGATGGGGTTCATGGCCCTGGGCATCGATGGGGCGCGCGTCTTCATGGAGGCGCAGCGGGTGCAGAAAGCGGCCGACGAAGCGGCGCTCGCCGCCGTGGTCTCGGGGAGCACGGGAGGGGCCGGCGCGGCGCAAGGGATGGCCGACACCATGGTCACGCGCAACCTCCCGGTTGGCGCGGGCAGCGGCGTCACGGACACCTCGACGTTGGTCGACGGACTCGCCCTGCGCGACCATGTAGTGGTGCATGAGAGCGGCTTCCCCCTGTTCTTCGGGGCGGTGATTGGCCAGCCCCGCGCCGACATCACGCGCGCGGCGACGGCCGAGTACTCCGGTCCGGGCGACCTGGGCAATCCGACCAACACGCTGGGCGACCCCCATGCGTTGATCACGAGCTACGCCCCGACCGGGACCGTCTCCACGGCGGGCCCCGTGGCGGCGGCGCTGCCGCAGAATCTCTCGCTCTCCATCAACGGCCCCGACCAGATGACCGAGAATGGTGATCCCTATTCACCGCTCGACGTGCTCTCCGACCCGCCGTTCGTGCCCGCGACCACGACGCTTACCAACCCGTTCCGCGCCAATCTCACGTCGCCCTTCAACGGCTACGATTACAAAGTGACGATTCCGCCGGGCGAACATGGCGCGACCTACATCCAGGTCTATGACGCCGAGACCTGCACTGGCTCAAGTGGGGCAGCTAACGCGCCCTTCGGTGACTTTATGCAGTCGGGCGGCTACAGCCTGCCCTACACCGATCGTATCCTGCGCTACCCCGCGCCCCTGTCCTTGACAGGCCCCTACGCGCCCGACCCCTCGTATGGCCCCTACCCCACCTATTACAGTCTCACCAAGCTCGACCCCGTGACGGGTTTGACTGATGTTTTGATATAAGGGATCAGGGGCCGAGGCCGTAGCGCGCGAGGATGTCGGACGGGGAGCCAACCGTCGGTGGAAGGGCGGTGAGGTGGAGACCGGCGAGGACAGCGAACTCGGCGACATG
>JAABVA010002798.1_pt1 | contig 17051 bp, 21 predicted proteins | sample 5560331 | NCBI WGS metagenome assembly JAABVA01 (sample SAMN12812661, study PRJNA571458) | rock metagenome | isolation source: Antarctica rocks | place: Antarctica: Victoria Land, Mt New Zealand sud | collected 2016-01-07 | reverse complement strand
TTGACACACCTTTACAACTTTGTTGATATGGTGCTGCAGGGACTGCTAAGCGATCAGCTACAATGGCTGCCATGACTGATGAAGACCGGCAAGCACGTGATGCAGACGGAAAGTTTCACTGCTCTACTCCTGACCTTTGCACCAATACATATGCAGTCATGCAGACACCTCTCAGCCAGTACACACCTCAACTACGTGCCTGTTGACACATCTTTGCAACATTGAATGATATGATGTTACAGGGCTTGCCACAATAAAAGCTAGACAGGATGCCATGAGTGTCGAGGAGAAGAACGCTGCCAGGGTATCAAGTAAGTATCACTGCTCTGTTCCCGACCTTTGCACCAATGTACGTGCAGTCATGCAGACACCTCTCAGCCAGTATACACACCAACTACATGCCTGTTGAAACGCCTTTATAACTTTGTTGATATGATGTTGCAGGGGCTGCTACGCTCGAAGTTACAAAGGCTGCCAGGAAACGTTTCCGGATCTAGTTGGACGACAGAATCCAAGCAAGAAGAAGACCGCAGTTTGACTCAGCCAAGCCACCAAGAGCGTCAACAAACGCCATACAGTAGCAATGCACGTTAATGCGCGCTGCGCTGCAAGCTAGCCTCGGCCAGTTTGATGGCGTACGTGTCCAATAATGCCTGGGGCTTCCAAAGAACAGATGTACACGCCAACGTCGGTTGTTTCCGATCGGTCCTGCCCAAACTCTCTCTGACTGGGCTGAACAGGTGAGATTTTTTGTCAATGGTACCATAGCTGATTCAGCTCACCCGCATTGCATCAACCAACATCGTGTACCTGGGTTGCCAGGTGCAGCAAAGCCAACACCACAACGTCGCACAGCACACACAGCAGCAGGCAGCTTGGCCATAGACAGCCGCGCCAAAAGGTTTCAGCAGCTGCCACAGGCGAGAAAGTTAGAAGGGGAAGGGTGCCAACCGCGCCTCAGACCACTGCGCCAGATGACGGTGCTGGCCGTCTTGCAGACTTTCCCATGGCTCCAGTCATTCCAGCGCCTCAGCTAGACACACCAGATCCTGATGGAGATGACGAAGATGCTGGGTTTCAGTATCCACAAGAAGCCATGAGATCAGCAGGAGGCTACACCCCCTATGAACACCTCCAATGGAGCGAAGAAGCTGTAACGCATGAGCTGACAATTCACGTAGATGCACCCAGAAGCAAGTGCTTTCAGATATGGGCTGATCGAGCCAACTACTTGGAATGGTTTGACAACATTCATCAGGTGCCATCAACACTCACACTGCCCATAATGAGCTTGCACAACGGTCTCAACATCACACGTTTTGCTCTTAGCATCTGAACACGGGGGCACTGACCGGCTGCATTCACGCAATCAACATGATTCAGCATCACATCAATCCAGGCAGCAACTCACATGCGAGCGCATTGCTTGCATGTCTATGGAATACCTGTGTCTTTCAGGCACCATTTGCAATCCACACACAGGACACTTGTTTACATCATCTCCACATGAGCATGACTTGAACCCTGCCATGCATTGCACACAGTCACAGATCAAGCATTTCTCCACCATGCGCATTGCACTGTCGCTCGTTGGCCAATTCAGACCTGCACATGTCTTTCTGTCGGTAGAATGCGAATGGTTCCCAACCGCCTTTCTGGCTGACGTGCGGGCCTGGTGTTGCAGCTCATCATTCACAGAGAGGACCCTGACTTGATGTCGCTGTTCATCTTCTATCAATGGGGTGAGGCACTCCGATTCTGCCATTGCCCTGTTTTCTAGCAATACCAAATGCTACATAGCACTGTACACTGTGCACCCATTAAAGAAATAAAAAGTTTGTGGTTTTTTATTTTTATACACTTTGTATACACAATGGCCATTGGGCTATGAGCGTTGTCTCAAGTCTTGTTGCAGCCCATGCAAAAGTGAGGCATTGTCACAATCAAAGTCTGCATGTGCTGAGAACAGCTCTGTCAAAGCCCAGGACAGCTCACAACTTGACTGTCTCCCAAATTAGGATTGCAGGCAAGGACAGTGAAAATGGGAAGTGTTCATTGTGCAAAAGCATCAGTCTTCTGTTCATGCATCTCTGCATGCGCTATTCTTCTGCAAAACTCACAATTGCTTCGCATAATGAAACACAGTCATGTTTATGCGATCTGCCCTGGCATCAGTCAAATGTGATCTGCCCTGGCATCAGTCAAATGCTGGGTCCATGCAAGGAACCAAGCAACAGCCCACTACACCCAAAATGTACATGCACATCAAACTAGCCATATCAGAGCCTGAGTGAATGGTGTCATGCATATGTGCCATGGCTGTCACAGTGCCAATGTGTCTGTTGCAGGCACCACGCCAATGCTGGAATTGTACACCACCCTCACCACGTGTGAAGTAGAGGAAGATGAGCTTATATTCGAAGAGAATATTGATGGCATGGACATTATGGCAGGGGTCATGTTTGCAGATGCTGAGGGCAGATCAGGCACAGAAGTCACCCTGCGATTAGGCTACTACCTGCCAGGTGAGCTTTCCTGTTGTATGACTCTCTTACACTTAAGCTGTAAGCTATGGCTGACACAATCCCCCTGTCATTGCAATCAGGCAGCTACTGGGTATGCGGCAATCATGGACGGTAGTCATGGACAGAGCACACCTCACAGTCACGGACAGAGCACATCTCACAGTCATGGACAGAGCACACCTTACAGTCAAGGATACTGACTGCCTTGTGTTGGCTGTTGCAGAGCAGCTTGTGGAGTTTGTGGGGCCTCTGGCAATCTATGGTGATGTCAATGAGATTCTGGAGGGCAGCATGGCACGAATGAAGGTAAGGCACTCTTGACACTTGAACACAATATACGAGAAGACATAATCATCACACTATATCAGTACATATTGTGATTTTTTGTTATTCACATATGAATACATACTTTCTTTATTGCATGCCAGCAGAGACGCAGCACAGTGAAAAGCAGGGAGTGTAAAAAAGAAGAGGCTACGCCGGTGGGCGATCATAACGGGAGCCTCTGCATGGAGACAGTGGCAGCCCGGGGCTGGCAGGGAGTGTCCTTACTGACAGCAGTTTTTGTACATCTGCCTTGCATAGTTGGGACTGCAGGACTTCGTCGAGGCAGCAAACTTGGATCAGCTGCCAATCAGCACAGCTGCTAGCTGGGCAGCGATGGATGAAGTGGAGGATGACAAGCAGCAGCTTGGTGATCAAATATTGATGTATGGTGCTGCAACCTGTACATGTGAAGGTTGCAGGCGTTTCTCCAAACAAAATGTCTGGTTCAGTTGCAAATCAACAGAGCAGCTGCCTGAACAACACAAGAGCAAGATGACAAGCAGCAGCAGTTGTGCACTGACCATGAAGCATGTCAAAGACTATCATGTGGGCGCTTGCAGAAGCTGTTTCAGACAGCAGATCTCAGCAGATGAGCTGCAAGCTAGCGGAAGTGCTGAGTGGGCAGCCGTGCATCACAAAGAAGACAGCAAGCAGCAGTACTTGAGCACTGATCCTGACCTGTTTTGAGATACATACAATGCTGCAACTTGTACATGGGGACACTTGCAGGAGCTTACTGAGACAACAGACCTAGTAGGGCTACCAGCTAACACAACCTTGAAGCAATGGAGCAGGAGCAGCACAAGCAGGAGTGGCAGCTATGCGCTGAGCACTGATTGGAATCAGATTCTCATGTGGACACTTGCAGGGCTTCGTCCTGACATCAGATCCGGAGCTGCTAAGTGGGAAAGGACCTCAAGTGGGAAAGAATGCTAAATGGAAAAAACGCATCATGAGGAAACACATGGCAGCCTCAGCAGACGGGCCCTGAGTGTGAATCATATTGACAGTCGTTGTGGGCGTCTGCAGGAGTTTGTTGAGACAGCAGATCTGGAAGAACTACAAGCTAGCAGAGCAGCTGAGCGGGAAGCCATGGAGAAGGAGAAGGATGAGCAAGAAGAGCGGTTCCATGCTGAGCATGGCTCAGATGAGGAGATCTATGCAAACGCCAGACAGGCCGCTGAGGATTACCTAGCTGAGTTTGGAGAAGAGGAAGAAGATGAGGATGTGGAGGATGGTGATTATGAGGAGGAGGAAGAAGAGGAAGAGGACAATGAAGGTGGGTTACTCCCTCTCACAGATCTTGCGTTGCAAAACGCTGTTGTAAGGCAAAGTCAAGAAGAAGAGGGAAGAAAGGAGTTTGTGACAAAACTGTGCATGCTCTTGACAGTTTGCTTACAGCGCTGTTGCAATTTCATCAAGTTTTTCCGGCCTGTCACAGAATGTAGCAGAAGTCATATGCACTGCTTGAATAACACATGCATACACCTCCAGATGTTTCGCATGCATGCATGTATATGGTTGTCATTTGATGTGCAATTCTGTGGTCAGCTCAAGCCTGTTGTACGTCACTTGCAGATGACGCAGACTTTGTTCAAGATGACTATGAACAAGATGACTACGAAAATCAGGATGACTCTGAGAATGAAGCTGACACAGACGCCGACGTCTCTCCTCAAGACTTTGAACTCAGTGAGTCCGCACTTGGCTCCTATGACCCTCAACCCTCCACGTCAACTCCAGGCCAACAGCTCAGCGCTCAGATTCAGCCACCTGAGTCAGCCCTGACTACTAGTGAGCAAGTAATGGCATCTGAGCAGCAGGCTGCGGCTGACATGTCCAGTTCTCATCAGCAAGATGTGGGCCAGTTTGATCAAGCTCAAGCATCCAGAGTAACACCACAGGAGACTGTTTCCACACCACAGCAGGAACAGCAGCTGCTCGATGTTGATCTAGCAGAGGCTGAAGTCCCGATTGAGACTTCTAGTGAAGCTCAACAGCCAGCAGAGCAAACTGATTCAGATGCCAATGGTGGGGAACAGAACAAGAAAAAGCCGCTGGGAAGACCTAAAACAGCAAAAGCTGCGGCAGAGCCAAAACCTAAAACACCTGGGAAGCCTGGTCGGCCCAGGAAAGCCCAGACGTCAGCAAAAAACGCTTCATGATTTGTTTTGTGACTGCTGGCAATACATGGTGTACTTCCACTCATGTTCACAGAAACATTTCACAGGGCGCTCAATATGTGTCAGTGTCAATTGTAGTCATTCCACCCACATTTCCCACAGGGGCAGTTGGTGGTTCTGCACCAACTTCCATCATTTACTCTAAGAAATTTTCTGTTTTGTAGCGTCATGACTGATCAGCAGCACAGGTGGTATGGATGTTCAACCATCATATTGTGTCTGTGAAGACAACAGGCACACATTTGTTGTTAGATGGTGTCTATCATTTGGACTCACATGTGTTTGCATAATGTAAATTGTGAATGAATCATGGCCACAGTCCTCGACCAACTGGCCAATCTCGACTATTCTTGCAAGATGGCCTGGTCCGAGTCTTGCTTGCCTCAAGCTCTTATGCTGCGCAACTGTCAAGATAGTCTGTTCTCAACAGGTATCCGCGACATAGCCAACACCAAGCGCGGTGCAGGCAGTGTCTGCTGCAATGGTTACACCAAGGTGCGCTTATGATTGTGTGGGCTATTCCAGATTGCATCGCTGGTCATATTATGGTTGTTCTGCTGAGCAGACACTGACTCGTGAAAAACACACCTTTTCCATTGCTGTACAGTAGGGAGCCAGGTGTTAAGAGATGAAAGAGGGGTTTCAACGCTTTTGTCAGTCAACAAGTCTGATCGCATTTGCCAGAGAACCTGGTCATATACTCAGAAAATAAGACAATCTACAACAAAATTGGAACCTGCTGCAGGTTTTGCATGCAGCATTTGATATTGTTGTGCAAAGAAAGATCTCATAGTCACTACCGTACTACCGATGCTGCTACTTCACTCACAATGCCTGCGCGGAGATGTGCGCGGAGCTTTTATTAACTCCAAAATCCGGCGCTGCGCGGTGAGTTACTGCCAGTACGGTATGTCAGTGTCAGACAGCAATTTGGTCACCTGCTGAAAACACAGCAATGCTGCTGTGTGATGTCTGGCCAGCACCTGTTTAGCTTGATTTGACAACAGGGGCTGATATCAACACTCAGTGTGACAAAACACTACAAATACAGGGCTAGTGATGAGGATATCCCAATGTGCTCCTAGACCCTGCAGAGGGATCCCGATGTGTCTAATGTCATGTAGACAGGTCTAAATAGATGGCTAGACAGCATGCAGGGATCCCTGATTAGTGCAAGCTGACCTGGGGGATCCTAGCCCAGTGTGTTACGTATTACGCCTAGACGCATGGGATACGGTGTCAACTTGAGCAAGAGTTGTCACTTGACCAGTTCACAACAGTTCAGCATATGGTTGCAACCCCATCAGGTTTGCCATTGTCAGAGACAAATGTAGCCGAAGCTGGCAGACATGCACGTGTCGTTTACAAGATACAACACAACAGCAGGTCTACAAGATATCACTGGACACTCAGTCTGACAAAACAGCAGGTCTACAAGAGGTCAACGGACATTCATTGATCAACACACACACGCCTCATGTATGAGCTTTGATCTGATTGTACAAGTTCTGATTGTACAAGCACCAACACAGTCAGCAGTGTCAAATCACCCAATGTACAGCACAGCAAAAAACAACCGCTAATTATCTACACTGCTGCCTATCTTCTTGCACTGGGAGCGTTCCTGAAAAGCATTTCGCGGAGGGTGGCATGCAGTCTGTTCTTCTCATAGCCATATATCCTGTTCAGCACAGTTGTAGAGCCATACATGTTGCGAGTGTCTGGCAGGCGCAGTCGGCGAACCTGCATTTCAAACAGCAGATCAATCACAAGGTTGTGACCTGCTTCCAAGTTTCCTGCAAATTTGATTAAGAATTTCGTGAGCAACGCATCATTCATGGACACCAGCAACACACAGCAAATACGCAACCTTTGAATACTGCCAGAAGCACTATCGCAATGCAAAACAAAGTGTGATGCGATGACAGCTCATGACATATGTGCATAAAATGCAGCTGTTACCATTGCGCCTCCTGTCAGGAAGATAAAGCTGGGCACAGCTTTTGCCTTGTACATGCGTGCTACATCTGTCAGATCATCAAAGTCGTTCCAGATGTTGTGCTTCAGGAAGAGAACGCCAGCCTTCTGCTGACTGGTTTCATGACAAAGCTGACTGCATTGCTGCAGCACCTCCTTGCATGTCCCACAAGACTGCAATGCCAAATAGATCTGAGCAGATAAAATGTCACAGGGCCAGGTACACCACGCAAGTCCTGATTGTCAGTGACTGCATATTATTCAGTACTACTAGCAGTTTTGACTTTGCTGGTTGCATGCATTGTGACATGTGTGCGACTGCCACACCCAAGCAGATCCCAACAGCTGAGCAGGAGCAAAACGTGCAACCATAGACAGGGTCAAAACTTGACTAAACGAGAGCACACATGCAGACATACTCACACTGGTTTTAGGCGTAAAGCAGTGTTGCTGGTGGCTCTAATACAATGAGTTGTGCTGGGCCAGGCTCCCACCTTGCTGTAGAAATAAAGAAGGACCACCGCACTCCCTGCGCTTTCAATAAGCTGATCCAAGTGAGCAAGACTTCGTACTTCGATCACAGTAGGTACTTTGACGATTAGTTGTTGCTTCAAAAGCTCCTCTTCGCCTTGCTGACGCTGCCAAGCCAACTCCAGGTGCTGGCGTCGATCAATATGCAGAGCTTGCAACGGCGTCAGAGACAGGCGAAGGGGTCTTGCTCGCAATGTCTGCGCCTCAAATGCACGATATGAAAGAGGTGACAGGCAGCAAACTAATGTGGCGGTTGACGTATCAAGAGCTGAGAAACAGTCACACCTGAAAACTCAGAAGAGGGTTCGTCCAGCAAGCTCTCACGCAAGGTGCTGATGTCGCAAAGCTCAATCCAGCACCAGCACTGCACATCAGATGAGAACACCTCGATGTTGCTGATGTTGCCCTCAATAAACCTTTGAAGTGCTGACTAGAAGGGCAAGCCTGTCAACTGTACCTGAGCTCAGAAGGAAAGAAGAAGACTTGTACGGAAGGTCGGTTCTGACTGTATATTCGCGCCAGGTGCGGATGCATCAGGCACCAGCAGCGCAGCAAGCCATCGCAGCAACCTACTACCGCAGTAATGCGCAAAGTTGCTCGGCAGCTGTGGGACAAGTGATGTATTGACCACAAGCAGGAGCGTCTGGCTGTCAGCTGCTCCTGCTTGATCGTTCGAACAAAGTGCGCAACACAGGTGTCTTCACCGCCTGACCAGGCTTTAGAAGTCCTCGCGGGATGGGGCGGCCGTTCCTACAGGCGAGTGTTCGGACAGCTGTTGTGCGGACCTTCTGCGTGGAACGCACATCTGTGCTGTAAAGCATTATTACACCTATTAGGGGTGACCTCTGTCTGTGCCATTCCAGTTTGTCACTGACGACTCGCCGAGGATGGTCTGTGTCGGCTGCGGGTGAGCTGCTGTCCTCCTCGCCAAGCTACCTTTGCTGTAGCAACTCAGCTTTCTGGTGTTGAAAGGACAGTCAGATGCCGCGATTTCTCAATTACAGGCGAGATGTTGCAAGCTGTGGAAGAATAATATGGGAGGGATACATGGGAGCTCAAGAGCCAGCCTTCCTGTTGCGCAGCACAGTCAATCTGGAGCAGACTGGCTCCCCACGCCACGAGCACCTGTCTACAGGGCTCTATACTCTCATGGATGTTATCTGCAGCGGTTGTCACTCTCCTATGGGATGGCAGTATTTGCAAGCAAGCCATGAGGTAAGCAGCAGGCACATCCCCAAGAGCTGCATTCAACATTCCACTGTCACAATTTTGACTCCAGATGTTAATGACTTCGTCTGTTGCTGTCAAAGCTTGATGCTGGGGATGGTCAGTATGACAAGTATGCAATCATAGCTTGCCACAGCATGTGCAATGTCCCACAAGGTCTGTCAACTTGTTATAGGATCAGAAATACAAGGAGGGTGCAACGCTGCTGCGACATAGCATGCTCAAGAAAGTTACATCATAACAATGACCAACGGATGTCGCTTGAGCTGTGTCAGTGTTGCGAATTCTTGGGGACAGCAATTATGTGCAATTACTGCTGTACAGATGCTACTCAGGCGCAGTGAGGTCCATTGCAGCTCTGATTTTCCTGCAAAGCACAGCTACATTTGGGCAGACGCAGCACCTCCACAGACTTTTGTATAAAACAGAAAATGCAGGGTCTACTCAAACTTATGTGCATGCTACATATGCCAGCACAAACTTTCAATGATGCTGAGATGCACAAGCACTGATTGTATGCCAACTCATGTATCACTTGTGTCTTCTGCGCCAAAACAGCCTTCAGATTTTGATGGTGCCTCACATTGGCTGGCACTATAAAGAAAGACTCCTTGCAGTGCCATTGCACGCGTGTACAGTGCTCACATCTGTACTGCCTGCATGTTCATGAAAAATTCATTGCTGAAGTTCAAGGTATTTGAGTTGGCATGTGTTGTCTGTTTTGTTATTGTAAGCTGTAAGGTACCACAACTAGTATAGTTGGGTAAGGGGTTTTTAAGCTGTAATGCTCTGCAGTGATCAGATACTGCATTTCATGGGCTTTTGTGGCACTTGCCAACTACAGTGCAGTGTAGGTTGGGCATCTACAAAACTTCAAAAGGTCTTTGAGGCAACATTGCAGATATCACGTCATCTGGAGGTCTGTACTCAATGGCATCGACTAGCAGATTAAATATACAAATCAAAACCAGATTGCAAAGGTTGTTCAAGCCTGATGCAGACTGAAGCAGATCAGAGACTGACCAGAAACAGAGCAAAACACTTGTCCAGAAAGACACCTTACACAAACGTTATTCAGTACAGAGCATGAGATGTTCCCCATGCATATGTGACGTCAGAACCTGATTGGCATATGTGCCTACCCAGCCTTGGACATTAGCAGCATCACTGGAAAACGTATGTATTGCATGACCAGCATATTTGTTGAGTGTGCACAGCTAGCCCTGGGGTACCACCAGATACTGCATCTTTGCAAAGCCTGAACCAAGTCCCGTGTCACAGCTGCTGTTCAGTGTTGCACATCATGGTCTCCTTGGGCAACATCTTCATTCATCACAAGGCCTTTGCTACTGCCCTGAACAGTCAGCACTGCATCCCAGCGGGTCTTGTTCACAGCTTCCAGGATGACTGATATGTTGTGGCTGGAACCTCAGATGTCCAGCTTGGAAGATGGCTGATGAACTCCTTGATAGCATCTGAATAATCCAGCAGGCTAGCTGCCACCTCCAAGAAGACTTCAGGCTCTTTGACATCAACTTCTAGCCAGAAGCGCCATTTGTCATAGCCATGGTTGCACGCAAAGCGCAGCATGTGCTGCATCATCTCCCCCTACATAGCATTATGACCAGTGAATGACTTTGAGAAAGTTCTGTAACATGCAGGAAAAAGGACACAGCCTCCACGCGGAGCTGAGATGCATCATCTGTGGTCAAAATGTTGAATGTGGATGTGGCAACTGTGCCCGCAGACAATGCAGCACCAACAAACTTTGGGGCAAAAGCGCTCACAAACTCGATGTCTGCGAAGCAAGCAGTCAGCAAAGTGTACTTTTGTCCAGCCTTCCCTCAATACTACTTGCCTGTGGGTGAGTGGGTCGTGCCGCAAAAGTCACTGTCTCAGTGAAAGACCAGGCTTTCAGGCCAGCAGATGTGATGTTCAACACGCCCCAACCTGCAGCTGGCAGCTGCATTTCCACCTGCACAGTCATAATCACAGAGTCTGTGACACGCTCCTTCTGGGCGCACGCCACGTGGCAGCATGTGTATGCTCACAGCTTGGAGGCAGCATGTCCTTGCACAAAAAAAATAGACTGGAGCCAATTGGGCAAGCAACATAAGCGCCAAAGCATGCTTTGGCTGCTGTACGCCAGCAAGGTAGCACAGCATTGTTACACACGTGTGGATGATGCAAGCTTCGATACAGTTTGCAAGAGCAGAATGTGGCATGTAGAGGTGCAGTGGTGTGGGACCCCATGAGCACATACCTCTAAATGCCTGACTGACCCTTGAGTGGTTTCTTTGGTCACCTTAACGGTGGTGAGGGGTCCCTTGTGGGGCACCTGGGGGGGTGGTGCCTCAAAATGGACGGTCTGCAAGATGGCGCCTAAAGGATAGAAAGTCTGCAAATGACACACAAACCATGTGAACATATGTTGGCATCATGCACGCTGGTACAAAAGCTTGTCTGTCTCAAGGCGGCGGGGGGGCATGAAAGGGTGGACACCTCAAAATGTAAATGTACAAAACGGTGCCAGAAGGATGGCAGCTCTGCACGTAATACATAGTGATGAATATCTCAGATACATCCAAACATGTCGCGTACACACAGGCACAGTGCTGGAACACTTGAAGCTGCGATGTGGGCTCCTGCTGTGGGAGCCTACATGGTTGGTGCCTACAGACAACAGTCTGCAAGATGACACACACAATGGGTAGTGCCGCTGAAAAGATATGGATTGCACTCCTTCATTTGGTCTGTGAACTGCAGGCCCTGTCTTTCAGACCAGGATGACACAGAAGGGATTCCTGGTCATTGCTATTGCAGCGTACTACCAGTATGAATTTGGCCAGTATGCAGTACCTGCCAGGGGTTGTCCATTGGTGGAAGGGGGGCAAGGCTGACATTCTTCAAAGCCCTGTCGATGGGCACGCTATCCACTGCTGCCACTGTCCACCTGCCAGTCAACAAGACAAAAATCAGAACCTCCCGTCTGTCAATGGGGACTTTCAGAAGTGTATACGTATGTATGTATTTGTGTCCTGGGGTTTAATGTCCTGGGGAGCAACTGGGGGCCCACAGACAGAGTTCAGTTCATGTGAGTTCATTCATACAAAAATATGTTCCTAGGAGAAAAACATTCCCTAAGAAAACCTCCACATGCATTTGGTTCACACCTAGCAAAGAAGTCTGGCACTGTAAATGTTTGCTGATATAGACCTGCATGCTTTGCCCTAATGTGTACTGTACGCTGGACAATCAAACAGAAAGTGTTGCTCGGCCTCCACTTCCTGCAAGTGGAAAATGATGGGCAGTACCCTGCACTTTTGGCACATGACTCAGTATAGCCACTGTCAACCTCAACAAAGGAAATGTGCTTTTGTCTATATACGAGCAACGCATAAGACATTGATGAGCAGCAGTCAACACTCAGCACACTGTCCATTGTAAGCGCAATCCAGCTGTCAGCCAACATCAAGAGCATCTCTTATGTTCCAGATTGCCCATTGACAATCTGAACGCCCTCCCAGAGGGTATCAATGTGGTTTCTTCCCTGAGGGTCAGGTACATACAGCCCTGAGTAGATCCCTGTAAGAGGTCCTTCCCCAGAGACCGCAGTCAGACAGAGTACCAGGCGCACCAACCGCTGCCGCTAAACCAATATGTGACGCAGGCACGCACAGACATGTGCTATGAACGCAGGCAGAAGCAGTCACCTGGTGGCCAGGATGTTCCCAGCTGCATCATGCTGGTTGTGATGCTGCAGAACCACTCGCTTCGGCGCGGCGTCACTGTATGCTGTTGGAGCGCATGATGCCAGCACACATGTGATGAAGCAGAAGAGGGAAAGGGCAGCCATGACGCCCTGCAAACGATATCCTGTCTTGTCGCATACACCCGCTTGACTTTGTCCCAAGACTACGGGACTGTTGCCATGATGTCGCTGTGCTAAGATGCAGCGCATGACACACAACAGACGTGAGGAAGCAGCAGCCATGAGTACTTGCAGTTTACACATGGGGACGTGTAACTGCACATCAGGGCTGGGCTGCTGGGTTTTCCAGAGACCTGACAAGCTGGAATCTGCGCTTTCGTCAGGGTTGCGAAGTACAATGCGGGGTTGGCGATTTGCGTGTTTTGTTTGCGGTGTTTTGATTCAGGGGATGAGATGCGATGAACGTTGAGGTCAGAGTTCAAGATGAGGGTGCCTTTCGAGCAGCGGGAGGATCATGCGCAGCTTTCAGGCAGAGACTCAACGGCATTTATGATATCAGCAACAACTGGCCGTTCATGTCATGGTATGACATAACATGATGTGCATGTGTGCAATTGAAGTCATGTCCATGGCAAGCAAAGTGTACAGACACTGACTGCAGACATAAATTTGTGGAAACAATTGTAGTACATGAGACCGGTACAATTGGTGCACATGGCTGGGGTACAGTCAGCATGTGTGGACTCACCGGCAGCTTGTGCCTGTAGACATGTGCCAGTGCTGGTGCAACAAAGCCCAGATTCCACCAAGTGAAGGCTCCTATGAGTGCTCCAGACACCGCATCCAACACCTGCAGTGCAGCCATTCATTTCTCCATGCATGCCAAAGAGGAACAAGACAGCTGTTGCTGACCTTGAGCTTGCACCCATGCAAGGGTTAGATTCCTACAGACATGCAGGACATGCAGCATGTGGCCGCAGAGAAGTAAACAGACAGACAGACAAACAGACATAGATAGATCGACGAACAGACAAACATACAAAAACGACACATATGTATGTTTGTAAAGTTTTCTGCGCCAGCAGCCTTGGAAGCCATATATGCATCCAGGCAGTGTTGAGCGAAGTGTGCACAAGTGTACTCGCCAGACTTGGTGTAACTATGGCAGCACCATAATACTGTAGCCTTGCCGACACAGAGGAGGGTCAAAACCAAAGACACATGCATACAGAGAAACAGACACATGCACAGACAGACACAGCCAGTCTTAGCTATGCTTCCCTTCCCACATGCAAGTCAGCAGGTGATCTGCCAGCAGTTTACTCACCATACTTTGTGCAATCCGCAGCAGTACCAGCCACATTAGCCTTGCCCATGCAGTGTATGAGCAGAGACCAAGACAGGTGCATACAGGGAGACTCACATGCGCACAGACATAGCTGTGATAGACTCAGCTATGTTCCACTTCACACATGCAAGTCAACCAGTGATCTGCACATATGTACAGAGTCTGTGCAACAGGGGCGGCACCAGCCATGTTGGCTTTGCCTACACAGTGGATGAGCAGGGACAGAGACAGGGGCAGACACAGGGCCTGGGCCGGCAGGGCCAGAACCATGCTGCCTAACAAGGCAAGCAAGGGCTGCTTGACCTGAAGACACGCATAACACACTGTCAGGGCTTGGCCAGTTGGTGTGAAAGTCAATGCCTGGCCACAAACAACAGGAACATTGACAAATGTTAGGTAGAAGGCTTAGGCCGGCAGGGCCAGCATTAGGTTGCCTTATAAGGCAACAAAGGGCTGCTTCACCTGCAAAGACAGAAGCAGGTTGCCAAGTTTTTGTTGAGGTGATAGAGCAATTGCATAGGAGAGACGACACAATGGGCAGGAATGAGACGGCAGGGCCAGCATGATGCCGCGCAACAAAGCAACCAAGGGCTGCTCGTCCGCAAAGACATAAAATAGGTTGTCAAGGTTTGCCAAAATGGTAGGTGACATCAACAGACAGTCCCCAAGTTGGAACATTGCAAGCATAAGATCTGAGCTGGCAAGGTGGCCACCATGCTGCTGGGGCAGAGACAGACACAAGCAGCAGCTTATGCACCCACACAGGTCATCGGTATTGTTCAGATGATATATGATATGTAGAGACAGCAGGAATAATGAAATGGGCAAGCACGACCAGTGCCACATCCACTGCCCATATACAATGCCCTTACACCATGAACTTCACATCAAAAGTGGTGAGAGTCACCCCAATGACAAAGCCGGCAGCTACAATGGCAAACATGCCCTATGCAGCAGACTGGCAAACATGCCCTATGCAGCAGACAAGTGTCCACTGGCCTTGCCATCCTCACTGCCCATGAGTCCTTACAACGGCAGCAGAATTACTGTCACTTACCATAGTGACAAAGCCTGCAGCTACAATGGAGCGCACACCCCATGCAGCAAACACGTATCTGCTGTAAATGATAGAGAGGTGATGGCAAGAAAAAACAGCAGTCGCAATGCTGACTGATGAAGTGAAGCTCACCACCTGGACAAAGCCAGCTGCTGCAATGGCACACATACCCCATGCAGCAAACAAGTATCCGCTGCCCATGCCCAGTGCCACTGAGAGCCCCGCCACCGCAGAAATGACTAGGGCAAAGCCCAAGAGGGCTGTATGTAGCGGCCCTGGCCCTGCTTCCAAACGGGCCTTGGAATGTCTCTGATGGGACAGTGCGTAGGGCAGGGCAGCTGCTGCCAGGGCTATTGGCAGGTATATGCTGTAGCATAAGGCTGGGGAGCTGTAGTATGCCATTGGATTGCCTGCACAGCAGATCACCACTCTGAACTGACACATGACATGAACCGCCCTAGGTATGCTGCAGCCTTGAGCTGTTCTGTAGGGCTAACACCCAACTGTCAACAAGCCAGCTTGCTGGGTTCATAGATATGAAGGGCCCACAGCAGCAAGACCGATTGATATGCATTGGGCAGAAGCCTGTGCTGGCCCCTCTGGCTGCCAAGAACCCTGCTTGCCTTGCAACAGATGGCACCTGTGGAACAGTTGTTGTTGGGACAGACAAGCAGCTTGCCTATGAGGGCAGATCTGAGCGCCCCTATAGAAGCACAAATTGCCAAGATGCATAGGAAGCTGGCTGCTGTCAAGCCTAATTTTGCCATGGGCAGCAGCATGGAGACGGTCTATGGGGCTGTGTCTCAAGAAGATACAGTGACTTGCCCGACAGAGGTGATCTGAGGCAGCAGGAATTGCAAAAGCTGGCTGTTACAAGACTACGCTCTGAGCAAAGCCTGTTGTGCGCAATCCAATGGAAACAGAAGGCTAATGTACCTGACAGAGCAGATCTGAGCAGTCCTGTAGCAGCAGGTGCTGCAACAGCGCACAGGAAGCTGGCTGCTGACAAAGCCCGCTTGTATTGCCAATGGACAAAAGTTTGAATACAGTCCTGCACACAGTCTACAAGGAGACAATAACGTGACTTGCCTGACAGGGCAGATCTGAGCGCCCCTGTGATGGCAGGTATTGCAACAGCGCATAGGAAGCTGGCTGCTGACAGACCAGCTTGCCTTGCAATGGGCAAAAGCTTGGAGACTGTCTGCCCTGTTCCCTTTGTCATGATGGTGAGAACCAACAGCATGAGGACTAGTGGGGCTAAATGAACCATGCTGGCCACATCCATAGGGTACGTCACCTGCAAACCCCAAACCATACTCTGCCTTGCATAGCGTGAGGGACAGAGCAAGGAAAGCAGGTGGGGCGGCTGTTGCTGCTTTGCTGCTTGAAAACAGCAAATCAGCAAATCAGCAATTTTCTCAGTTCCTGGAGCAGGCCTGTGCTTCCACAAATACAGGTAAACATGGCAAGGCCTCACTGTAGCTGGGCTGCCATGGCAACCTGCATAGGCAGGTATGGATGCTTTCATTCAAGCACTTCTCCAACTCGTCCAGCACAAGGAAGCTCACCATGAAGAAGCCGCCAACATCAAAGAACACGCTTTTGGCTTTGGAGGGGGCAAAGCTGGGCGCAGTGCCACTGGCGAGGCGCTCACTCAGCGCCAGCATGGCCGCCATTGTGTTCTCTCCCATAGCCTGCACGCAGAAGCAGAGTCAAGATGCGCCACCACATGGGCAAGGCATGTGGCCCAGCTTCATTGGGTAGCGTGATTCTACCTCAAGCTGCTCTTTATAGAATTATAGTAATGTTTCCTTTTCTTTCAAGGCTTGTGGCTGACAGCTCCCACTGTGGTCTGGCCAGCCACATCTGCAATGTCATGAGTCACACCTGGGGCGCTGGCTGAGCATCGACACTGCAATTGGCTGGATTGCAATCAATGCGGCTGCCACTGTGGTCTGGCATCTTGTTTTTGTCTGTGTACAATGTCTGTAGTACAGACTCTGTACAGAGTTTCTGTACACAGTGTTTGTACACAGTGTTTGTACACAGTGTTTGTACACAGTGTTTGTACACAGTGTTTGTACACAGTGTCCGTTTAGTAACAGTGACATGGCGACCGTTTCATGCAGCTGGAATGCATACCGCCTGGTGAAGCAGCATAATG
>JAABVA010002797.1_pt1 | contig 17051 bp, 16 predicted proteins | sample 5560331 | NCBI WGS metagenome assembly JAABVA01 (sample SAMN12812661, study PRJNA571458) | rock metagenome | isolation source: Antarctica rocks | place: Antarctica: Victoria Land, Mt New Zealand sud | collected 2016-01-07 | reverse complement strand
GCGGAGGGGGACAGGTCGGCCAGAGCGCCGAGGGCCTCGAACCTCGCGACGACGTCCGCCGCCGTGTTGGCGTGCAGCGTCCCACACCCGCCTTCGTGACCGGTGTTGAGCGCGGCCAGCAGCTCGCTCACCTCCGCCCCACGCACCTCTCCGACGATCAGCCGGTCCGGGGGTTGAGTGATAGTGCGCGACCGTGATCGCGGATTCGATCGGGAATGGGCCTGCCGGTGTCCGCGGTGGCCGTGAGAGTCGGCGCGAGTTCGCTCGTGCTCGGCCCGCCGCGATGGTGTCGCACCGCGCGCTGACGACGCGGTTCGCCCCGTGCGCGAAGCTTGTAGTTCTCGCTGGTCTCGGCCAGGATCTACGCGTGATGACTCGGCCGTCAGACGACGTTTTGGCTCGAGCTGACGGCCCGAGCGCGGAGAATGCTCAGGACAAGTACCCCTCTCCTCACGCTTGATCGCAACATTCCGAACTGGATCACGGCGGTAGACCTGACGGTCATCCGGCGGCGGTCGAAGATGGCCCGTGGTGCGGAGGAGGACTCGGCCGTCGCGGCTCGAGAAGTCCACGCCATCTGGACGGAGTTGCAAGAGCACGGCCATACAACCTTTGAGCACATCCGACGAAGCCCTGTTCAACCGAAAGGTGCGGGATATTTCAAGCTTCGATTTGGCTGATCTCACGTCGTCACACAGCAGCCTTGACGTGCTGGGGGATCGCCAGCCTGTCGGGACCGGGGCCGGCTGAGTCTGGTCTTTCAATTCAAGTGTTGGACCGGCTGGAAGGTCCCTGATGCATGGCCAACGCACGCGCCTGTGGCGAGGCCCGCGGCGACCTGGAAGGCCGCCGTCGCGGCGGCGTTTGCCTCATCGATGTCGCTGTTGGCGTGAGCAATCGCGGATGTGATCGCGTTGGTCGCGTTGCTACTGACGGAGGCGGCGTCGCTTGGAGGGCTGCCGCGCTCGCCGGCCAGCGTCTGTTCCAGGTTCTGCAGGGAGGTCAGGTCCTGACGAGCCTGCTTGACCGTGTACGCAATCTTCTGGTCGGCGTCGTAACCCACGTTAAGCACCGCGTCGTAGCCGACCTTGTTCGAGGCGTCGTAGGCGACCGTGCCGACGTTGTAGCAGTCTTGTCCTTGACCCTTCGCCGCGTCAGCCGTTGTAGCTGAAAGATCGGCGAGGGTTTGCTGCACATCTGCATCAATCTTCTTGAGGTAGTCGCTCAGCTGTGCCGGAACCCCACGCAGCGACGCCACCAGCTTGGTAGCCGCTTCCTCGTCACGTGCCACCCGCGCGCTCGCTGACGCCGAGGCCGCCGCCGCCCGCGCGCTTGCTGACGCCGAGGCCGCGGCCGCCGACGCCGAGCTTGCGGCCTGGTTCTCGGCCGCGGTGTCCTCACTCCAGCCTCGGGCGAGGAACATGCTGCACCTGACGCCCATACATTTGGGAGCCGGTGTCTTCGATCTCAGCTCGGTTTCCACTCTGCTGCATCGCGCACACCAGTGCGACCTGATCGTTGCTGAGCGGTCGATCACGGACGGTCCAGAATGAGCCGTCAGCCGACAACTGCTGGGCCAACGTGGCACATTCGCCGTTGTCGCTGGCGCTCAGGAATACGCGGGCGTTGGAGCCGGTCCTATATACGCCACACCGACCTGGATCCGTGCTGGCTTGAGTTGCCACAGTGGCAGAGTTCGAAGGGCCTGCGACGGGCGCGTCTGCGGTGGGCGTGGGGTGTCCGACGTCGCGTGTCGAGCAGCCGGCGACCACGAGGACGATCAGGGTCGCCGCCGTCGCGACAGGCAGGAGCATGGCTCAGTCTTAGCGCACTACCGGGGAAACCGGGGTGGAACCGGGGTTACGAACCCGGCAACGAGTCGTCCAATTGAGCCGCGTTCGATCAAGGTCCTCGTGCCCACAACCGACCGCAGCAGACCCACGCAGCTGTCGACGTCAGGGCTGGCTGTCCGCATCGCGGCGACTAGCGTGTCGGCGCAGTGGGCTGCGGAGTCGATCGGCCTCCAACATCGTGTGGTCGATTAGGTCCTTTGAGCGCGCGTCAAGTTTTCCGAAGGGGATCCCTGAATAGGAAGCCGACAATTTCATCGCGTTAGTTAGAGCAACCGTTACGAGGAGGAAGGTGTCGACCACTTGAGGGCGAGTGACATCAGGCACCATTGCCATTTCGGAAATGGTGCTGATCGTGGATTGCAAGATCCACGGCGCTCCGTGTACGTAGCCGGACGACCGCCGATAGTATTCACTCCCGACTCCCGGAAATTGCTTTTCCACAATGTCTACCAGCACGAGGTTTGAAGGTTCGGGTCGGCGGAGTCCGCTGGGGTCGCGGATCACAGGCTCCCTCGGGGCTCGATCAACCAGATAGCCCGCGGTCAAGATGCAATCGTCGAACGACTGTTGCCGGTGTTTGAGGCGGTCCTGCTCACTCTTGAGGACGCCGTCAGGGAGGCGCCGAGCGGACGCGAGGGCTTTGGACGCTTCGTGTTCGCTCCATGCGATCAGTGCGCTGAGGCGCATAAGACGCTGTTCTGCATCAAGTGAAAGGTCTAGGGCGTAGCAAATACGTGCGGCCGACTCCAATGAGATTCGCGACATCGCGAGAAACGGCCAGGGCAGCGGAGGGCTTATGATGAGATTGGGCATCGCCTCGTAGGAGGAGGTGCAGTGGCTTACGAGAGACTCGATATGGTTGACTCCCTCATGTAGAAGTCGCACGCGAGCGTCGGCGCCTGGCCGGCCGGAATGGTAGTGAAAATCGTCATGAAAGCCACCGTTGGCGCGCTTGTAGGGGGCGAGGGCCAAGCGATGGTTAGTCCACGAGAGCGTGAACTTATGGATTCGTCTTCGCATCCTCCGCGGGTAAAGCCAAGCCACGGCTCGTCTCCATCTCACTTTGGGCTCCGGTCTGCGACCTGCGTGCCGGCCAGGGCGGCGAGCGCATCCCAGTGCCGAGGGTGCGGTGTCATCTTCATAGCTCGGATCCTGGAAGCCGACGAATTGCACAGACCGGTTGCTTGTTGGATTCGCCCGAGCGGCACAGCCCGCAAGGCTGGCAGGACTCGTTCATGCAGCTGCTGCTCGCTTACGGCAGGTTGTACACCGAGGCTTTGCCACTGGGCCTCGACGTCGCGAACCCGTGTCAGCGACTCACGTCGCCGGACCTTGGCTGCGCTTGTCTGCGTGGGGTCATTGCCGGCTGCGCGTGCTTCTCTGAGCGCCTGATGCCCCGCCTGTGCGCGTCGTTGTGAGAGCGCTGCGCGGTGCACGGGCCAGCAGGTACTGCACAGTTGCCGGTTGACGTCGTACAGCTGCGCTCCGCAGACCCGGCAGGTCGGTCTTGGCGCGGGAGCTCCCGGGGTTCGACGGACGGCGGCCCGAGGCCCTGGTGCTTGCGCGCTGCGGTTGTTGGCGCGGCTCAGCGGCGTCCGCAGTTCGATCTCGCCCGGATGCGAGCGGGCGACTGCGTGCGCGACCTGCTCGGCGATCGGTCCGGCCGATCGGCCGAGCGCGGGCATGAGGGCGCACATCTGTTCGGTCAACGGTGGCAGTAGCCGGCACTGTCCGGTGCGGGTCTCTACCACGTCGGCGTAGGTGAGGTGGCGGACGGCGAGCAGGTCGAGCACGTGCTGGTCGACGAGCGGCCGGAGGGGTTCGAGCAGGTCAAGCGCGAGGCTGTCGCGCGCTTTGATGTCGGTGTGGATGATCCCGAGCCCTGGGTCGAGCCCGACTTTGATTGCGGCCAGCCGGGTTTCGGCTTCGGCGAGTGCATAGCCGTAGTTCAGCAGCGCGTTGATGGGGTCGGCCGCTGACCGGTTGGTCTTCGTCGGGTGAAGCGGGCTGTTCCGCGCTGGGAAGACCGCCCAGTGTGCTGGGAACCGGGCAATGTCGTTGGCCGCGAATCTGCAAGTAACCAATTCGGACCAGGCGGCGAAGTAGACGTTGGCGGCCGTCGACTCGAACGTCGTGATTCGCCGCAGGTCTGGTGCTTGCGCGACGGCATCAGCGAGCCGATTGATCTCATTGGCCGCGGTCGATCCAAGGGAGGCCAGCACGGAAGCCTGCCCACGGAGCTTGGTCTCGATCAGCGCCTGGCCGATGTGCGCACCGACGTCGCTGTTTGCTGCGGCAGCCTGGGCGCGGCGGATCCGGGGGTCGTCGGTACCGGGTGAAGTGGAGGCGGTGAGAAGCCGGCCGTCTCTGTCCAGTTGGAGGATCGCGATGCCAAGGTCTGCGCACCAGCGCACCGCGTCGAGGCTGATCGACCCGGTGTCGGCGAGGATGACGACCCGGTTGAACGAGCGTTCTGCGCGGCCGAAGGAACGGTGTGTGCGGTCTCGTCCGAGACCGGACTCGACGAGGAGGCGTCCGCGCTGGATGGTAAGACGGATGCCGTACCCCTCGACGATCAGCGGCGGATCGTTAATGCTCACGTTTGTTTCCGTTGCAGTTCCAGGCCGATTAGCGTGGTCAGCGTCGAGCAGCTGTCTTGGGCGATCTGCTGCATAGTCGGCTCTTGGATGAACCTGCTCATCTCTCCGGCCGCTGCGGCGAGCTCGGGGCGCACCGACAGGTAGTCCCGAAGTGCTCCTCGCATCCATTGACGCGCGGACTCGAAGGCCTCGTCGGGTACCGGATCACTCGGGTCGATGAGAGCGCGGACCGCCTGCTCACGAACGATCGCGTTTCGCGATATGACCGTGACGTCCATGGGCATGCCGGGAGGGCCGGCGAGCCGACCCTCGCTGAGGGGGTCGTAAACGTTCACCAGGACGTCGAAGAGATCGCCATCTACTCCGGAGCCGGAGTGCACCGCCTGTGACAGAAGGGTGATCGCCTCCTGCCGGCTCTTAGCCGTCGCCCGCGGATCGGCGAGTTGGCCGACGATCTCGCGGGCCACCTCCCGCGCTCTATCGCGGGACGACCCCTTGAAGGTCTCGACGAAGGTCCGCATCGCGCGCCGCGTCTGTGAAAGCGGCACGTACTGGTCACCCCAATATGCCCACAGGTAGACCGGGATGCCTGCGAGCGCCGCAACTCGTCCACCTTCTCTGCGCTGCCGCATCAACTCTCGGAAAAGCTTCCGTTGGTTGACGCTGTAGCGGTCCTTCTCGCGGCCCCGGCCCCGACCGAGCCCGGCTCCAGGCGCCGGGTAGTCGAGCAGCCCGAGGTCCTGCCAGTCCTTGACGTTCCGCTGGCTCGACTTGCGTCCGAGCAGGCGCGCGTCGGCGATGAGGTCGTCGACGGTGCCAGGCCCAAGGATCGGCCCCACGGAGAGCATGTTTACAGGCTACACGAAATGCCCTTCCGTTGAGGGTCTTGGGTAGTGACATCCCTTTGTTTGCAACGCAGACTGGTCATATGGAAGAAGCAGATCTCACCCGTGGACAGGTCGCTCGACTGCTCGATGTGTCACCCGAGCGCGTACGCCAGCTCACCGTCACCGGCCGGCTCCGCTGCCGACAGACCCCGCTCGGTCGGCTGTACTCCCGCGCCGATGTGGAGGCCGTCGCCGCGGCGCGTGCCGAGGCCCCGAAATGAGCGGCCGTGTCGTGACCGCGACGATCGAACGGGTACGGGCCGACATCGACCAGTGGCCACGGCACCGCCTTGACCAGGCGCGAGTTGCTGAGTTCGTCGGGCTGTACCGAGACGACGGCCTCGAGGCGCTCCCTGCTGTTGATGTCGTCGAGGACGGCGAAGTGCTGTGGCTCGCGGACGGGTGGCACCGCTACAACGCGCTGCGTCTCCTGCGCGCCGACAGCCTGCTTGTGCGCTTGATCGCGGCCGGGGAAGTCAAGCCGGCGCAGGCCGCGTACCGGCACGGGTTAGCAACGGCCGCGACCACAGCGCTGCCGCTGAACCGCGCGGAACGCCGGTCCGCCGTTTGCCGGTTGCTCACCGACAGCCCGGCGCTGGCGGACCGGGAGATCGCCAGGCTTGTTGGGGTCAGTCCGACGACGGTCGGCGCGCATCGCACACGGTTGCTTGGGCAGGGTGATGTTGCCGGCGACGGCGAGGTCGCGGAAGCCACGTGGATAGCAGCGGCTGGCGCCGACGAGCTCGCCAGCCTCCTGGCCCGATCCCTCGACCGGATCTTCGAGGCCCGCGGCCTCACCGACCATCTTTTGGGAGACCGGACCGGCCGACGCCTTGCTAAGGCACTCGTCGAAGTCCACGGAGTCGACGATGCCCTGGTTTGGGCGCGCCGCCTGAAGACGTGGAGTGAGTCCGCCACCGCGGAACTCGGCGGCTAACCGAACCACCACCCCAACAACTCGCGACCCGAACCGAGGTCGCGTGCAGGTACCGCCATGCCCAACGGGGGTGTGGCATGACACGAAAGGCATGACACATGACCGCGAAGAAGCCGCCGGCTTTCACGTCGGCACAGCAACCGTCCACCGCAGATGAGTTGATGGGACGGCTCGCCGCCTACCGGCCAGTCAAGATTCGTGAGTGCGAGACCAAGCTCGGCACCACCGTCGCCACGATCACTCAGGTCGTGCTGATCGGCGAGAACGGCGAGGCCGAGGACCTTGGAGAGCGGCTGCTGTTCTGGGTTGTGGTTCGCCGGCAGCTCGCGACGGCGTCACCCGACGTCCCGTGGGTCATCGGACGGCTCGAGCAGTCTGGACAGGCCTACCGGCTGCAGTCGATGACCAGCGACGACGAGACTGCGGTCCGAACCGCGCTGGCGTCCCTGCAGTAGCTGGGGCCCCCCTGACTCCCAAGGGGGTCAGGGGGCCGCCCCTGGCACCCACCCAGCCTCCACACCCCTCTGGAAGAGCGCGCCATGCCAGCACGACCCGCACGCCGTCCGCGGCCCGGCCGCGTCACCGGACAGGGCACGTACGACCAACTCCGAAGCACTGAGCAGGATGCCCGCCACCGGGCGCTCGACGCCGTCGCACGGATGCGGCACGGCCAGACGCTAACGACCGCGGCACGACATGCCGGGACGACACCAGCGACGGTTCGCCGATACGCCAGCCCCGCGCTGGTACGGGACGGTCGCCGCTGGTCGGTCATGAAGACTGACCGGATCTACCGGCGGATGAGCGTGCTCTCGACCAATGGAAGGGTCGAAGTCGACGTCCGCTCCTCAGCCCAAGCGAGCCGCATCGCGGCGCACTACAACGCCATCGACTTCTACCTGAGGACCGGCGATGCCCGGCCGATCAAGCGGTTCGCCAGCGTCTCGGTCGGTGGCCACCGATTGCAGACCGACCTCGATCAGGTCGAGCGGTGGGCCCGCGCCGGCGAGCTCTCGATCGACGACATCTACCCGACCCGCTGACCACGACACGGCGACCCGAGCGGCATGCCGCACCGAACCGCCGCAAGCCAGGAGACTGCCATGTCCTGCCTACCCGAACCCGACCCGGTCGCCGCCCTGCGAAGGCGCACGGCCCGCCGCAAACTCATCCCGGAGGAGGCCGCCTGCGCGCTATGCGGCTTCGCCGACAACGGCGGCTACGCCCTAGACGACGACCACGTCCTCGGCGTCGCCGGATCCGACGAGGTCCGGGTGTGGCTGTGCAAAAACTGCCACGCCCTCCAAACAGCCGCCCGCCACGACCACCAGGCAGGAACCCCGGCGGGGCGGAACCGGCCGGAGATCAGCCTCCTGGAGCGGCTCGCCCGCGTGCTGCGGTCGCTGGGCGTGTTTGCGCACGACCTCAGCGTCGCCCTGTTCATGTTCGCGAGCGGCCTGGTCGCGTTCGCGCAGGGCCTCGACGTGTACGCCCCCGGCTGGCGCGCTCAGGCCTGGGCCCGATGATCGGCCTGGAGCGGGATAACCCGGAGTCGCTTCCGGTGGCGGTCCGCACCCACGCCATCCCCGCTTCCTCGCCGACCAGCGGTTCCAAGAGCCGCAAATCAGCGCTGCTGCCGGGGAACCGCCCGGCCCGCACACCCGCCGACGGTCGCGGTCCGCAGGGGATGTTGGTGTTCGAAACCGAGACCCTTAACGACCACACCCAGGCGCTCACCTTCGGCTGTTGGCGCTACTACGGGCGCACCAGCGGCAAAACCCGCTGGGCCTGCCTGGAGGAAGGCATCCTGTACGCCGATGACCTCGCGATCACCGACCCGGAAGGGTTCGCGGTCCTGCGCGCGTACGTCACCAGGCACCGGGCTCGGACCGACCGTGGGCTCAAGACCATACTGCCGCTGCTTTCGCGGGCGGAGTTCGTGGAGCAGAAGCTGTTCGGCGCCGGGTGGCTCGGCAAGGCACGGGTCGTCGGGTTCAACCTCCCGTTCGACCTGTCCCGGCTCGCGATCGCCTGGACCGAAGGCCGCGGCCGCAACCTCAACGGCTTCTCCTTCATCCTCGCCGCCGGCGTCCACGGGCACGCCGAGCGCAAGCACCGGCCACGAGTCCAGATCAAGCACCTGAACTCCCACCGTGCCCAGATCAGCTTCTCCTCCGCGATGGGGCAGCGGGAGAAGTGGCTCGGGGACTTCGTCGACCTCCGCACGCTCACCTTCGCGCTCACCGGCGTAGCGCACAGCCTGAACTCCGCCTGCCAAGCCTTCGGCGTCCCCGGCAAGGCAGACCCCGGCGAGCATGGCGTCATCACCGAGCAGTACATCGACTACTGCCGCCAAGATGTCGCTGCCACCGCCGACCTCTACATCGCGGCCGAGGCGGAGCTGATCAGCCTCGAACTGCCGATCACCGCCCCCTACGCCTACAGCCCCGCCTCACTCGCGAAAGCGGTCCTTCGAGGCCTGGGCGTCCAACCGGTGCTCCAGCGACATCCCGACACCGACCCCGAGCTGATGGGGCTGGCGATGTCGGCCTTCTACGGTGGCCGCGCCGAGTGCCGCATCCGCAAGACACAGATCCCAGTGAGCCTGCTGGACTTCACCTCTACCTACCCGACGCTGTTCGCGCTGATGGGCATGTGGTCCTACGCCATTGCCGACCACATCGACACCACCCGCGGCCCCGACGTCGTCGCGACCGTGCGATCGCTCGTCGACGCCTTCGACCTCGACCGTGGGTTCGACCCGGGCTTGTGGCCGCAGACCGTCGGCTACGTCTTGATCGACGCCGACGAGGACGTGCTGCCGGTCAGGGCCCAGTACGACAAGAACAAGCTCGGCTGGAACATCGGCGTCAACCGGTGCACCACCCGCCCGGGCGAACCCTTCTGGTACGCCATCCCCGACGTCCTAGCCAGCAAGCTACTTACCGGACGCACGCCCCTCATCCTCGACGCCGTCTTACTCACCGCACGCGGCACGGTCGAAGGGCTCACCCCGCTCACGCTGCCCGGCGGCCGCAGGATCAACCCCGTGCTTGAGGACCCGTGGCTCGCGATGACCGAGGAACGGCAGCGGATCAGGAACGACCCCAGCATCGACGACCAGACCCGCGGGCGGCTGCAGCGATTCCTGAAGATCACATCCAACGCCGGCAGCTACGGCATCTGGGCCGAGTACAACCAGCGCGACCTGCCCAAGGGAGGCAAGCAGCTCGTCACCGTCCACACCGGGGACGGCGCGCCCTTTTCCGTCAGCGTCCACGCACCCGAAGACCCCGGCACATTTTGCTACCCGCCGCTGGCAGCACCCCTCACCGCCGGAGCACGGCTGCTGCTGGCGCTGCTCGAGCGGGCGGTCACGGATGCGGGCGGAATCTGGGCGTTCGCGGACACCGACAGCATGGCCATTGTCGCCACCCCATACGGCGGGCTCATCCCTCGTGAAGAAGCGCCGCACAGGTTGCGCCGTCAGGCCGCCGTGCGCGCTCTCTCTGCCGAGACGGTCGCCAAGATCCGCGACCGATTCACCACGCTCAACCCTTACGACCACACCATCGTGCCCGGCAGCATCCTCAAGCACGAGCTCAATGCGAACGCCTACGTCATCGCCGCCAAGCGCTACGCCCTCTACCGCTACGACGAAGACAGCCTGCCGCGGCTCGTGCCCGCCGCCGAGCACGAGCCCTGCTCACACGGCCTCGGGCACCTGATCAACCCCATCGACCCCGACGAACATCCAGACGGCAGCGGGTGGATCGTTCAGCTCTGGGAGTGCGAACTGGCAAAGGCGCTCGCCCCGGACAGGGCCCCACCAACACCGGCCTGGTACGACCGGCCCACCTTGTCAAGGGTCACCGCCACCTCGCCCAGGCTCATCACCCCGTTCCAGACTACGAACCAGGGCACGTCCTACGCGCGATCGGTGAAACCTTTCAACTTCCTGATGTTCGCTCCCGGCGCCACGACCCCGGATAGCGGCCAGGGACTCCTGATCGCGCCGTGGACCCCCGCCTCACGGTGGTCCCGTCTGATCTGGAGGGGGGTCGGAGACGCTACGTCGCGGCACCGATTGAGCACAGCGCGCGAGCAAGCGGGCTTCGCGCAAACGGCGAACTTCGGCACGTACGCATCGACGTACGTGGGGCACGCGGAAACCAAAAGCAATGGTCCTGACGGCCAGCCCTGCCGGTCCTGGACCGCCGGACCCCTCAGCCGACGGAGCGTGCTGGTCCAACACATCTCGCTGATCGGCAAGGAAGCCAACCGACTCGACGAACGTGAAGCGGGTTTGTTCGGCATCGACGACACGCCAGATCCGCAGACGACCTACACCCGGGGGGACCGGCGGCCGTGACCGAACTGCGCAGCCGGCCACCCCCTTGGTCGGATCGGTAGGCGCAGTATTCACGCGAAGACTCGTCAAGGGCTTATGGACTTGATGCCAACGCGGGTGCGGCATCCCCCTGTCTCAACGCAACTGAACGCCACCGCGCCCGGGAGCTGGCGCTGAACAGAGCTTGGGCGTCTGATGCGCTGAGCGAGGATCGTGACGGCCACGCGAGGCGGCTGACATGGATGTCTCCCACGACAACCTCGGGCGCCCCAAAGGAGGCGTCGGCTGCCTGGAAGACGACGATGCAGGCCGAGTGCGATCGATATCCAGCCGCGAAGGTTGTCGTTTGGTAGAGGTGATCCCGGCTCCACTCTGCTGTGGCTCGGGTGTACTTGACGTCTCCCACAGCCACACCAGCATTGAAGACGAGGTCAGGGTTCAAGGTCCACTTGGTCGGCGTCAGACTCAGGCCCCTGTTTGTAACGAGCGCGAGCCCGGCAAGGGCTTCGCCCATGATCGCGCGGATCCCGGCTTCGACATGGTCGGGGCTGCGGATCAGGAAGCTCCATGCTGACTGACTACCGGATTGCAGTTCTTGGCCCTGGTTGCGGATCACGAGCTTGGCTAGCGCTAGGGCGGGTTCGTAATGCGCTGAGCGACGATCCACGGCGACGGCCAGATCATCGGGCCTTAGTTCCCCAATGCCCTCCAGGTGAGTGAGTAGCCGACTACCTTGCTGGCGCAGATCGCCGGACAGCGCGGCGCTGGCGACGACGTGGCGCGTAGCTGCGCGCAGGACACGGTTGAGGGCGTGGTCGACATCGAACTCCTCAAAGTCGCAAACGATGAGGGCTCGGCCTTGGTAGTAGTGCCGCGTTGTACCGACGGGCTCGAGGTGTCCACGAACAAGCGCCAGGTCATCTCGTTCGGGCCGATAGTCGCGTAGCAGGTCCGTTCGCAGCAACGCGCCGGCGGCGTGGATGTACCAGCGCGCGACGAACTCCCACAGCGAACTGTCCGGCCGTACATGTACGGGCACCGGGCCGACCCGAGGGAAGATGGTGCTCTTGAGGAGCAGGTGCAGGAAGTGCTCCAGCGGGATCTTGGGCTGCACGGTGATGGTCAGATCATCCACGCCAATGACGCCGACGGCGTCCTTCACGTACAGCTGCCACCGTCTATCTGGCGCTGGGCGAGTGTCGATCAGTGAGCCCGGGACATCTTCGCCGGTGCTGCCCCAGTACTGCTTGGAGGAGGCCAACTTCACGCCGAGCGCCCTGAGTTGGTGGGCTTGCAGATCCGTGATTGCCAGCGGCGACGACCATGTGCGCTCGATGACGGACTCAGTCGCCAACGCCCGGCCAGAATCGTCCGAGAGTGTAGCTGCCGCCGATGTCGGGGCGGTCGAAGAAGTAGTCCTCGATCAACGGGGCAAGCTGATGAACCCATGTTCGCCGGAGGGCCGCTGCGTCAAACTCCTTCGACATGAAGAACGTGTGCCCGACGGTATGGTGCCGGTCGATGTCCTCCGTTAGCACCTGATTCAGTGCAAGGAAACCTTCGATGAGATCGGTGACCGTGGTCCTGTTCCTGTCGTTGGCGTAGAAGCGGCGCAAGATGTCAGCCTCAGGTGGGCAATCAAAGATGTCGAACCGGCGGCGCAGGGCGATGTCGATGCTGCGAATGCTGCGATCTGCGGTGTTCATCGTCCCGATAAAGTGCAGGTTGGCTGGGAGCTCGAAGTTCTCGGTGTACATGAGCGTCAGGGGCTTGTCGCGGTACTCGAGCAGGTACATCAGCTCACCGAAGACCCGCGGGATGTTCGCCCTGTTCATCTCGTCGATGATCAGCAGGTGCGGCTGGTCGGATGTCGCCGCCGCCGCCGCCATCTGCAAGACCGTGCCGTCGACTCGGTCGAAGGCGAGTGTCTTGTGCTCACTCAGAACCGGACGAAGCCCTTCGACAAACTCCTCGTAGCCGTAGGACGGATGGAACTGCACCATTCGGTGCTGCAGGGGCGCGTCGTCGGTCAGGTACCGCGCGACGAGGTCCGCGACCCAAGTCTTTCCTGTACCAGGTGGTCCCGCCAGGATCACCTGCGGGGAGGCGTCGGTCAACGAGGTGAGTAGCTCCTCAAGCCGCTCGATAGGCCACAGCGTATGCTCGGACAGCCACTCAAGGGTCAGCGCCGAGCGCGGCGGAGCGTCGACGGGAGGCTCGGTGGGACTGGAAGGCCGCCAGCGCTCATACAGGAACAGCGGATTCTGCTGATCCCCAAGTGCGCCGCTCAAGACGGCCGGGTCGGGGTTGCTTGCCAGCACGACGCTGGCCCGGAAGTCGCTGCTAGGCACCCGCTCAAAATTGGACAGCCGCGCGAACAAGCTGCACTCGCCTGGCCCGTAGTAGCCGGCCATGCGTTCGGAGTCCACGTCGGCAGCGTTCGTGGTCAGTTCCTGCAACCGCGTCCTCCAACTTCATCTTGCCGATACACATAGACGTGCGTGGTAACCCCGGCCTGAAGCTGAGCCTGCAGGTCAGCAAACTTCGACGCGCCCATCCCGGTCGACCCCGGTGCCGCGAACTTTCCCCACCACACCGACCCGTCCCGCTCCGCCACCGCCCGATGGCGTTCCACCGTCCGAGGCTCCCGCCCGCCCGACCACTTGAACAGCAGATGCAGCGGTTCCAGCTCTGCATCGAAGAAGACTCCGGCAGCCGAGATCCGTTCGAGGAGCCCGATCATGCGCTTCAGGTCCTCGCCAACCCGAACTCCGCCAGCAAGGTCCACCATGCGGTAGGCGATCGCGTAGGCATTCCCGGCGGCGTACCGGCGCCCGAGCTGCCCAGTCGTCGCGAGATCGATCTCCTCCAGCAGATCCGCCTGTTCACCCACCACCATTCGCAGATCAAGAGCGCGCTTGTGGAGCGCCTGGACCCCTCCGCTGATCTGCGAACCAGCCTGGTTCAACGACAGGGAGACGGCCGAGCCGTCCGCCGCGAACAAGTACACCAAGTAGATGCCCGTCTTGGCGCTCGTCGCCGCCCCAGGTGGAAAGGTGGCTAGCCAGGGGACGGCCGCGACGTGGCCAATGCCGGTACTGCCTTTGACGCTGAAGCCCGACGGAACCAGCTTCGCGAGAGCGGCGGAGCCGGACCGCTCAATCGCCTCCCGCAGCGCGGGCCACGAGTCGGCGGTCTCGTCCGCGCCCGCCAAGACGTCCAACGCCGCCCGCAGAGCTGCTCGCAGATCGTTGTCGTCCTGGTCAGCGATCGGACTCTCCTTTGCGATGTTCTCGGGGGTAATGCCTACCGCCCCCAACAACGAGGGATGTTGACCCGGCGGAAAATGCTGAGACAGCAGCGCCGCGATGGAATCAGGGGCCAGCGCGTCGTCGACCCACAGCGCCCGGTCGATGTGCGCAACAAAACCAGCACGTACCTTCTGGTCGCGCAGATAGTGGAGGCCAGGCGGTCCACTGGCAGTCACGTCTGCACCACCAGCGTCTTGCACCAGCCAAATACCCGACGACTTGAGCCGCCAGAACGGTTCCTGCGGCTCAACCTCCGCACTCAGATCCGAGAAGCGGGCGATCAGCTTCGATAGGCCCGGCTCGAGGTCACTGAATAGAGCCGTGCGCTGAGCCGTACCATTGACGTAGCCAGCCAGCGTCAGCAATAGGAGCAGCGGCTTGTGCGGCGCGGTCGTTTCGCCGTCGCGATAGACGCGAAGGCGCTCTATAGCGCTTAGGAGCTCGTCGCGGGCCTGGCTCAGCTCGACATCCTGAACGCGCGGCTGCTGCCATAGCTGGTTGGCGGCGGCCTCGTCGTCGACGCGAAGCCCGAACGGGTTGGGCTCGTAGACGACACCGTCGACAAGCCGGCCGACCAAGGCGTAGGCAAAGCGCAGTGCATCCGTGCCCGATGTATGGCCGTGCTCTTGCAACTCCGTCCAGATGGCGTGGACTTCTCGAGCCGCGACGGCCGAGTCCTCCTCCGCACCACGGGTCATCTTCGACCGCCGCCGGATGACCGTCAGGTCTACCGCCGTGATCCAGTTCGGAATTTTGCGATCAAGCGTGAGGAGAGGGGTACTTGTCCTGAGCATTCTCCGCGCTCGGGCCGTCAGCTCGAGCCAAACGTCGTCTGACGGCCGAGTCATCACGCGTAGATCCTGGCCGAGACCAGCGAGAACTACAAGCTTCGCGCACGGGGCGAACCGCGTCGTCAGCGCGCGGTGCGACACCATCGCGGCGGGCCGAGCACGAGCGAACTCGCGCCGACTCTCACGGCCACCGCGGACACCGGCAGGCCCATTCCCGATCGAATCCGCGATCACGGTCGCGCACTATCACTCAACCCATCAGCCGGTCCGGGCGCATCCGCAGCGCCTGTCGGACGAGGGTCGTCAGGGACACCTCACCGGCGCCCTCGACGTTCGGTGGACGCGCTTCCAGCCGGATCACGTGGTCGTGCGCGACCCGCAGCTCCCGGACGTCCTCGACGACGACGAGCCGCTCGTCGGCACCGACCTGCGCCAACAGCGCTCCGAGCAGGGTGGTCTTCCCCGCCCCCGTGCCCCCGCTGATGACGAAGGCGATCCGCCGCGCAACGAGCGACCTCAGCAGGGGCAGCCAGCCGACCGGGAACAGCCCTCGTTGCCCGAGGTCCTCAAGACGTGTCCGGGAGCGGGCCGGCACCCGCAGGGTGAGGTGCGGTCCCCCGGCGACGAGAGGCGGAAGGATGGCGTGCAGCCGAACGCCCGACGGCAGCTGCCCGTCGACGTAGGGGGCCGTCTCGTCAAGTCGGCGTCCAGCCAGTCCGGCCAGCCGCACCGCAAGCCGGCGTTGAGCCTCGGGGCCGCCGATGTCCACATCGACGCGTTGCATCCCCAGCCCTCGATCGACCCACACGGACCCGTCACCGTTGACCGCCACATCGGTCACCTCCTCGTCCGCCAGCAACGGCTCGAGCGGACCTGCCCCGAGCAGCTGGGACCGGAGCCCTTCCTGCACAGAGGCGACCCCCTCGGCCCCCAGTGTCGCCAGGCTCGAGCCGGCGACCCGGCCCAGGAGCTCGACGTCCGGGGCGCGTCCTTGCCGGATCTGCTCCCAGGCGGCTCCGGGCAGGGCGGTCATGCTGCCCCCGCCCGCTCGCGGACAACGGCTTGGGCCAGGCACTGGTCGGCGACCGCAACCAGGACCCCCCGCCCGCCGGAACCCGGTGCCACCCCGTGGACGAGGTCGGCGGCCAGCCCGCGGTCCTCCGTGAGGAGGCCGATGACCCGCAGGCCCATCGCCGACTCCACCAGGGGTGCGATCTCGTGGACCCGCCGGTCACCGCGCAGGCACACACCCACCTGGTCGCAGCGCGCCTGCACCCAGCGGCCGACGACGGCCAGCGCGGCGAGCCGACGGAGCTGGCACCCGGCGACGACGACGAGCTGGGTGACGAGCGGGAGAACCCCGTCGAGGAAGGGACCCTCGATCGGCACGTCGAGGACGACGAGCCGGCCGGACGCAGCCAGGGCTTTGACCACCTGCCGGACGACGTCGACCTCCGGCACGACCGCGCCATCCCGCCCGAAGGAGAGCACCGGCACCCCGTCGACCTCCGGCAGGCGTGCCACGATGGCCGACCCGTCTGCCGCGCCGGACAGGGCGACGAGGTCGGCCCACCGGACGCCCGGCTCCTGCTCGACGCCGAAGGTGACGTCGAGGCCGCCTCCGAGAGGACTCAGGTCGACGGCCACGACGTCCATTCCAGCCCGGCCGGCCCGCACCGCCAAAGCCGCGGCGAGCACCGAGGCCCCCACTCCACCCGACGCACCCATCACGACGACCACCGCTGACTTCCTCATCGTGTCAGCGTCGCCATCCCGGTCCTGCCACGCCAGCCATCGGCGCCGCCCTGTGGATGACGGGACGTCCCCGAGGTCCCCTGTGGACGCAGCGAAGACGGCAGCACGCGACGACGGCCCCCGCCGGGGGGCAACGGGGGCCGTCTGCGCGTCGGCCCCGGGGGGGTGGGGCCACTGCGCCGTGCGCTCAACCCGCCGAGGCGGGGAGTGCGTCTCGATTCTCCGCCCCCGGAACGCTTCTGGCAACGACCGGACCGGGCGTGCCAGCGCGGATCGTGCACTGTCGCAGAGCCGCTCACTCGAATGCTGGCCACCCATTTCGGACAAAAGTGATGGCACCTCGTCCCAGGAGCGGGGGAGGTGCCATCACGAACCGTGCTGCATCGCGGGTTACCAGAGCGTGCACTTCATGTTGTCGCAGTGGGGTGAACCCCACCGACGATGTCGCCTGCCATGAGCATGGGACCGCTCTGAGCGGTTTTCTGCCAGGTTCATGGGACCACCTGGGTTGCCAGTTATGGGACCACCCGGCGCGCCTGGTCGGGGGTTGCTTGGTCGGCTCGTTG
>JAABVA010002793.1_pt1 | contig 17075 bp, 25 predicted proteins | sample 5560331 | NCBI WGS metagenome assembly JAABVA01 (sample SAMN12812661, study PRJNA571458) | rock metagenome | isolation source: Antarctica rocks | place: Antarctica: Victoria Land, Mt New Zealand sud | collected 2016-01-07 | reverse complement strand
CGTAGCCCCAACCTGCGGACAGCGCTGGCTGGTGTTGACTCTTCTTAGCTCTGCAAATACTTGGAGCAACAGTATTCACAGGTTCCCAGCCGGCACCACGTGGAGGTGAGAGTCGTCGCCGGCCGAGGATTTTATAAGATCTGTGGGTGCATATAAAAATAATGTATGATTATCAAGTGAAATGGTGATTAGTAAAGCTGAATTTCTGTGTATACTTGAAAACTGTCACTTTTACATACAAACCTCAATGTTTTTATCATTCATTGAGTTCATACAGTGTTTAATAGAACACCACAACTAATTCATAATATCTGGATTGACAGATCTTTTAATCAAGTAAAGGACTAATACATCTAAAAGCTCAGAACTTTTCACTGCCTAGGGTTCTGAGTTCTATAGCACTGATAGTAATGAGTTTTGGTGGGAAACAGGCCATTCGCGAAGACTTTTGACGTGCGACTGGTAAGTAGGTAGGTAGGGCTAAGGTAGCTTGCGTCAATTTCGTGCATTCGCTGGTCTCGAACGCAACGATGGCGTTTGTTGCCTCTTTCGCAAACAGCCGAATAGGCACAGCAATCCAAGGTCTCAACTCCTCCTCATTGACTCGATGGCCAATCATCCCTCTAGAAACGGTTGAATAGATCGGGTCTCCACGGGCGGCAAGCAAGAATGGTAGCAAAATATCTGTGTACCCACACTGTAAATTCCCAAAACTCAGACAAATGAAATTCGGAGCACCGCACCAATAGTGACAGACTCCTCACGTCCTGTGCAAGTTTCCCCGGAAAGCCCTTACTGTCAGGCGGCAGCTCGGGAAGGGATGTCAGGTCTCACTTAGTGGCCGAAGCAGCCGGCACATCGAACACTGGTCTCTCAAGTTCCAAAAAGCAGTCTTCAGTGACTCGCACCCCTCTTGAGAATCAATCGCAATTGCATTCATGAACATTGAGGTCACGTTGTTCTGGAATGATCCTGAAGAGTAGGGCAAGGCTATAGGACTCGCATATCGCCATAAATAGTTTGGTGTCATGGTGTGGAAGCTTTTCAACTTCCAGCCACAAACAGATAGACATCTATAATGGATGTTAGCGGCATCATGGTTATCAAGGACATCATACAGGTATACCTTGTACACATCATCCACCACATGTTTGATACCAGCACTGATCATTATCTCTTTGTGTTGTTCCACGACATTCATCTGCTTCCCTATTCTTTTGCTTGCTTATCGATCGGTCTTGGAGATGTACAGATCTGGTATGTTCTTCACAGATCGACGTCTGACTAGTCTCAGATTTAGATGTCTTGGATTTGCAGTCATCCACCAGGCTTAAGCCTGCGTGTAATGCCTTTTTCAGTCAGAAATACGGCCACTAAGGTGCCTCTTGTGTATTGAAATGGAAAAGCCCTTTCAACTCTATCCAGCCCAGCTTGATGTCCTGTTCAAATTATGTCTGCAAATTCACTGGCCCATGACCCTGTGTCGGTGGCGAGATCAAGTACTCGTTGAGGACACAAAGTGGGGAAAGGGGAAAATAGCTTCTTCTGTAGAACACAGTTTCATATGTAATGAAGAGCATTCTGATGGTCCTGCTCTTGCTGATCAAAGAGAAGCAAGTTGTCACTGTTGTCACTCTTCGTCCTTGTGTAAACGCTCAATGTCACGCTCAATGTCGCTCTCAGACATTGCGTAATCGCTCTTGGCATCGCTCTCAGTATCGCCCCTCACCGCATGGAGTCGGCATTGTAGTCCTTCAATTCAGAAATTACAGTTGCCGCAGAATGGGTAGCGGATGTGAACATGGTGGCTTGTGATGACTTTGCCTTTGAGAAATGGTGTAGTGTTAAAGATCAGAACGGCCCCGCTGGAGGTGAAGATGAAATTGAGCCATCTCAATACTCTGTGAACCTTTTCATGCTCTCAGGTTAACAGTCCTTGACATTTGGATGTTAGCGACAAAGTAGGTAAGGTCAGAAAGATTCTTGATATATCTGAGATTCCTGATACGCTGCAACTTCCACACCAAGTCGCCTTTTTCACAGTCCCATTTCACACTCATCTTTGTTACAGTCCGCCCACCCTGAAGGGAGCGGCTGCGAATGATCCGTCAAGTGTGGCTAATTCACAATCTCTCTATCGCTGGGGAAACAAGGAGTGAAGGTAACTTAAGCGTGACCCGAACCGTTGATGCGCTTCTACCCTGCATAGCCGCTGGCGGCCCAACTGGGCCCAAAAGAGAAGTATGAGTGGTGGCAACCAAGATTCTGAAAGACAATTCCTGCCCGCAAGCATTCACAACATGTATAACACCGCCAGTCCTAGGCGAAGGTTTACCAAAAAAGGAATTGGGCTCTTCTGTGCTGAAGTGTTGATATTCATGTTGATCCACAAGACCTAGCAGATGGGTTGAAGCACGGGATTGGCATTACCTGCGCCGCCGAGAAAACTTGAGTGAAGGTAGTGGACGTGTTAGAGATAGTATCTAGACTTGAAGAGATACTAGACCATTAAGGTCCAACTCAACTCAAATCTTCCAGCTGAGCCTAAGTGCTCCTCTCTCATTTGACATGTCTTCCCTGCCACGAGCCCACGTTCAGTTTTCCCTTAAGAAGTCTCTCTTGTCAAGGTGCACCCGCATATGGTGATGCGCACAACCAGTTAACTTTCTGTCTTCCAGGATACCTCCAAGGTAACAAGAGTGCCTCGTTCCCCTAAGACACCACTGTGATCACCTTTAGCAGCCTGCTAGTGATCTGCTCACAAATAGATTATCTTGCTTTATGGTTGTTTACTGATCTCAGGCCCACAAACAACATTGCCATCGCTGACCCTCATTGGGGAGCTGAACTTTCTATCATTTCTAGAGAGTAGCGAGTACAGTTGTGGCACAAGATAAAGTAATTGCATTTGGAGGATAGCAACAGTCATAGATAGTCACTGACCGTTCTTGGACAGCAACAAATACTCAGTGTTTCCACGGGCCCCTATAAGCCAAACTCACACCCTTCCCGAACAGACACATATCCAAGAAAATGTGATAGAACAGGTCTCAACCATGTGCACAGAGTGAGCATATCAGTACCAGGAGCGACAACCATTATAATTGTCCGCCGAAGAAAATCAGTTATTAGCGCCGGTAAATAGGAGCTCCTGTACAGTCTGGAGGATCCTGGCTTCTTTTGCCAGTGCAGGTGAGTTGAAATGAAAGTCATGAGGGAAGTTGATAGTATTCCATAAAGATTTCTCCAGCACCTCCTGAGAGATTAGGTCTGTAAATCCGGCACGGTAGGTCGCCGATAACACAAGTGAAATGCTAAACCATCTGTAAAACACATCAGCAACAAGCCAGCATTTGCACATATGACACATACTGATGGGCGATACTAAATTTATTTTCAAGTATTCGCGGTTTGGCGAGGTGATCGAAAGCGGTTGTGTACTGGACGGCGGCTTTGACGCATAGTTCATATTTTGCCGTGGTGGTTCTATTGATTGAAGGTTGCTCTCTATGCGCAGTTTGGGGATGAAGCAGTAGATTTAGGAAATGGAGGTGTACGATATACCGAGCCAGATTGTATTTCGCTCGCATTCTTGCAGCATTGATATTGGACGAGGGTCCAACACAGTTGGACCACCGAAAGGCTTCGGGAAGGGCATCTCTCCATGTTTCCAGCTCGCGAGCAAGCTCATCGCACAAAGCCGAATTGGCCTCTGTCTGCTCCGTCAGTCTCTGCGGCAAGGAGACAATGTCATGAAAGAGTAAAAGAACTTACTCTGATATACTGCTAAACGTATTTTGCGTAATATGACGCATAACTGCACTTGTTCGGAATGGTATATCATCATACCCTCTCGCTTCATTGGGTTAAACGCTATGGCGCCTTCTACGAAACGTTCACTGTAACGGTCGCTCATTTCAATGAACCCACTATCGCAAAGAGAAAGCTCGGCGGGGATATCACTGCAAAATTGGATCAGACTCAGATACACTAATCAGAGTGAAGCTGGACCTAACGTCTCCAGCTGTATACACGTCCAAAAAATGAGTCTGACCATATCCTTCTCTTTCCCGGCCAAGTTTCTGTAAGCATGGTTAGCATGGAACTTTAACATCGGAGAGTTCATAAGTAGCTACACCCACTTTCGAACATGGATATGACAACGTTTGCAGGCCTCATCAATCCAATACGAGCTTTTATAAACATATCCAGCCAGCGATGCATACAAAGCAGCAAGAATTTGTGCTCGAATAAGGCACAGAGCATTGGAACCATGGGAGATCCCCAGAATGCGAGTAGCTTCCGCATAAAATGGCAGGCCGGGAATGAGATCTCCGTCCACAAGCCCTTTCCGTCGCAAATTTCGAACCTCAATGAGCCGTAGTTCCGGAAATGGAGCCTGCCAGTCACAAATCTTTCCCAGGGCAAGAACGAGTAAAATGATCGCAGTAACGGGTTCCCGCCCACGAAGGGGCGGGAACACGTTGCTGTTGTGTGCTGAATTGTCTTTAGGAAGTACACTATCTTTTGTTAGGAACGCGGACATCTCCTGCCTCAGCCATTTCAGCCAATTCTCCTGCAGAATTGGAAACCTGCTCTGGATATTGTTCTTATAGCTTTCAAGCTGCTCTCTGCCTTCCCCAATGTCAATCTGTACGGCGCTAATAGGCTGGAGCACGGGTTGGTGAACAGTTGGATCACACAAGCCCCTGCTCAAACTGCCAAACCCTGTGCTCTGGCTTGCCAGGTCGTTACATACTTCCTGATTCCCCATGTTCTTGTCCGTTTCGTTGTCGATTTCCTCGTCCGTTTCCTTGTCCATTTCCCCGTATCTTTTCTCGACCCCCAGGATCAAGGCGCGATTTCTTTCCGAGTCCATTAGATCCTTGCGTTTTGCTACCTGATGTGCCTCTTCTGACTTTGTGGCGAAGAGGAGCTCCACTATTACACCCCAACCAAGGGGATCCTTGAATGCCGTGACATCTGACGGTTTCGCCCTCGTTCCGCCGGTGTCAGAAGGTATCAGGGTGAAGGAGTGGTCCCCATCCCGGCCAGTTCCTTTCAATAATTGATCAGTCTTCGGGTTCTCAGTTATGTGGATAATCTTCTGCGTCTCGTCAACAGCACTGCTCGACAATCAGTACCGCTTAAGCCACGATAGCTAAACCCTCACTCACGCGTTCTCTACACACGTACCGCGTGATGGCTGGCGGTCCACGCACTTCCTTTTGTTAGCTCTATCAGCGTGGCTGGCCTATACCGCATTCAGTCCCAACATTCAACAATCGGCTTTGGGTCACACCACACATTCGCACGTCTGGCGGGGATAGATGGCGGAGGTGCCATACAATCAGGCCGAGCATCACTATTGATCCACGGGGTCTTCAATTGAAGATAGCTAGGACCCCCAGGTTGCTTCTGAACTTCCTTCGGATTCGCAATATTTGTAGGAGGTAAAGTGTTGAGTGGGAAGACATTGTTGAGTGTTTGATACTCTGGATTGTCCTCGCAGGTCTCTGAACACGGGTGTTGGAGCGAGGATAGCATTGCGTCCCCTTTGAGGCGCGCAGCTCAAGTAAATGATGAATCCACTCCGATTATCAATGAACAGAGAGACAATGAAGCAAGCCCTGGAGGACTCGAGAAGAGGATTGACCCCGCCACCGTCGGGTCCCAGCATGCCGTCCATTACCACTACCAAGGGGCTGCCCATAGAGAGACGATGGTACTGTCATGATCGTCGATGTACATGTAAAGGGGACTTGTCATATGTCACGACATATCCATTGTCGCCAGGTTATACATACAATACTTCGGTACCTCTATAAGTTACCCACAGATACCCACTGTCGTTACCTGGTAACTACTAACTTCAGTACAGCAACAGATATTCCTTCTCCTCAGTCGAGTAAATAGGATCATGACACACCAAAACCCATACAACAAGGTACAGGGACCTGCCCCCCACTAATTACCTTACGGAAGGTTACCTTACTGGTAGGTACCTGAGGTACTAAAGGTACGGTACGGTACCTGCAGCTATCACCTGTACTCGTACCAAGGAAATGTGTGTTTCTAACTTACCTCCAAAACATACCTAAACTACGAATGAAATGATACTGAAAATGATGCTCAGCACTTAATCTGCTTTGAAAACATACACAAGGTACGCTGCTGCCACTGACATCGTTATTACTCATAGCGTTTCTTGAAACCAGTACCTTAAGGTAGCGTCCAGGTAGGTACCTAGGTACCTGCCTGCGGGGTGGGAACAGACTCTGGACGCGCTAGCGTTGCGAGCTAAGGTACGCCACGGCCCCCTTTCTTACCTTACCTTACATAGGTACCTTAAGTTAGTACGTTACCTCATGTGTGGTGCATTCCGTTTCGCTTGCAGAGAGGCTGCCACACTGTCAGCCGCGAAAACGCCAGCTTCAAGAAGAAGGTTAGGAAGAAGTTTCCAGAGTAACGATGAGCGCGAGCGCATCAACAAAAATCAAATTTAAGGACACAAAAAAGAAGGTCGAAGAGAAGGTGCCCGATGCGTCCAAGATCGAGGTCATTCTAAGCCACCTTCCCCGCTGCCATCCGGAAAAGAGCTACTAACTCCCGGAGACAGAGAGATGCCGTATATGAGCTGAGCATAGCTGAAAATCAAGGCAAAACTATTATACTCGATGGCAGGCTACAGTGGACTGAGCTGCTGGCTCAGGGGCAAATAGAGAAAGTCAGGGACAACGCTGTACAGAGATGGGCCAAAGACAACGAGATACACAATGACAAATCGGACTTAGAGGGGGTGGCACTACGGAAGTTGTATCAGATACATAGATCCAGGCGTGATCATATAACAAAGTCCCGATCCGGTAAAACCAATGTCTCCTACTCCTGTATGATAAGCAGTCGAAAGGCGGAGCTGATGTTCGGGGCCAGGATCAAGCTCGGAGCCGGGACCAAGCTCGGAGCCGGGACCAAGCTTGGAGCCAGTGCCAAATCTGGAGCCGAGGACCTATTATGATCCAGTGAAGGACAGCTATTCACACAAGACAACAGGTCCTAAATGATTGCGTTCCTTGGGGCGAGGTGGTACTAGTCAGGCCCCTTCAGAGCTGATCCCCTCGTTTGATTACCTGTACTTTATACTCTCGCTACTTGAAACCTTTCGTATGTGCGTGGTTATACATTTATTGAGTGCCCAGCCTAGCTCTTCCACCACCATGCTGAAAATATCCTTCTCCAGCTCCGCCTTCATAAGCCAATACGACGTCTCTCCTCATCCTCATCCTCGTCATCCTGACCTCCCGCCGCCCGCACCGCCTTGTCTGACGATCTCCACAGAGATGTCCGAACCTCTCCGCTCCTATACTGCCGTCTCACGCGCCTTCGTCTTCATCGAAGCCGCCTTGCTCACTTTGCTTTTCCCCGCCAGCTTTGCGCGCTTGCCCCTCCGGTATCTGCGCAGAGCTCACCACTCGCATTGCCCGTAGCGGCGTAGCTGAGCCATTTACGACGTCACTTGTCTTCGAAGTCTTCTGAGCACCAGACTTCGGGGGCTTTGCTGGCTCCGTCAGCGCAGAGACAGCCTTGAGCGGCCTTCCCCGCTTCTTGGGCGTGACGTGTGCACTGATGTCAACGTTGCTGGCAGAAGAGCGCCTAGGCCGAGTTGTGGCCGCTGTCTTTATGATTTGGTTGTTGCTGTGGCGGTCTCCAGGCTGGCTTGGGATGTGTTATGTTTTGGGTGGAAGAGGGGTGTGTTCGAGAGCTTATCTTAGGACTTCTCCCTTTGGGGATCTTTTACCCACCACTATCCTCCATCACCCTTCCTTGAGGTTTGGCTCCGTTGGTCTAGAGAAGACTCTCCACTCATATGGCTGGTGACCTGGGTTCTCTCTCCCGAACTATCCTTTGATCTTCAGAGTAGCGCAGTCTGATTTCTGAGACTGTCAACGCCAGGTTTGATGAGCTAGGTATGCTGCAGTTGATGTGATTTCTCGAGTGCACACCTGCAATAATTATAAATAATCAAACCCCATAAAGCAGCTTCGATAATAAATAAACCGGAACCAGCACGCAATTCACAATCGGCTGAGCACCTCGAAAAGAATGTTTATCAAGAAATTGAAAAATACACATAATTTAGTCCTTCTAGTATTTGCTTTCGTTCCGATGTGTTAAGGATAGGAACAAAGGTACTGTACCTTAGGTAAGTAAGGTACCTACTAGTGTGGATTATCTACCTTACCTACCGTACCTACCTGGTAACCAACCAGCAGTCATAAGGTACAAAGTACCTTATGACGAAGCGTCCAGAATCTGTACCCGCACTAAGGTAGGTACGCCACGCAAAGTTGGCCCACATGATAGTACTCTTGTACTCGCACATGCGAGATTAGATGTCTTTACAGTACGTGACGGATACAGTACACCGCGAACAGACGCTTCATATTGGGTGATAGGAGGGAGATACTGGGCGAGAAGACAGAATAATGGGCTTACGAGTACCGAAGGTACAGTTGATACGGTTGCTACGGAATAAGACCTAAGATACCACCTCGGGACGGTGTGACTTGACCTGCAGACGTAGATACCTAAGGTAAGGTAAGGTGGGTCTACGAGGGCAGGAAATTGGGTGGCTAAGGTACCTACCAATAGCATCTAGGTAGAACCATTACAACGTTTGGACCTTGCCTTAGTGATTTTTCATTCTGACCCGTGCGAGGCTATTCCTTGATTGGTGCAAGCATGCCCTATGAAGGTACCTTGACTTACCGTCAGAGCTACCGGAGTAATGCTGTTATTACTGCGTAACTGGTCCATCAGAAGACTCTTATGTGATGTAAATGATCATACTTGCGGTGAATATTCACCCGGTGAACCTCGTGGAACGTTTCTGGTATAGATTGTTAGCCCATGTCTGAGACAGATTGCTCGAGTGGGCCATCTCATGGCTTCATCACCTCAGCACCAAACCCAGATGCAGAGTCTAGTGCAGGAGAGCGCTCAAAGCAGAAAAAAAAGGGTGACAAAAAGCCTGTGAGTAGACTGAGTAGACCGTGCAACGGCTTTGTTGACGGTTGACTATAGTCTTATACTACTGAGGAGAGAAAGAGCAGAAACCGTGAAGCTCAATCTGCCTTCAGAATTCGACGAGATGTTCGCATGAAGGATCTTGAGAACGAGGTCAAGCGTCAAGAAAACACCTTGCAGACATTACAACAGGCAGCAGAAGAATGCCGAGATCTTCGATACCAAAATGCTCTTCTTGAAAGAATGCTGCGTGAGAATGGTTGGTTGTCTTCTCAGTTTCCACTACCTTCAATATTTGATCTCATGGCCTGACCGTACAAGGCATCAATTTTAGAGCCGAAATATCAGCAACGAGTAGAGCGCCACTGGCACCATTGACAAACAAGCCATCCCCAATTCTACAGGCCCCAATGAACGAACTCCATAGCTCTTCCGATGGCGACACAGCATCCTGCTACTATGTACTGCACTCTGAAGCTGCGTTGTCTCCTGAAATAGCCTCGCGACAGATGACCAGGCCGGCAGGTCTGATAGCTCCGGGTGCGACTGCTTTGGCAACGCCACACAGACACGACCAAAATCCAACTGGGACGTTCTCCAACCTCCCGCCATATCCGGAACATACGGCTAAACTCGGCAAGCTAGCCCCGCTCTTTGCTTCCGTTTTTCGTCATAATGCGCTCCTAGGCTGACGGTGTGGTTGCAGAACAAGAATGTGATAATCCAGAGGCACTGGGTTATATGTCTTCCAGCGACCAGTTACATGGTCTCGGACCGTACCCTGGATCACTTGACGAGGTCGAGACGCAAATTTGGACCCCCATTTCAGCAATACCAGCTCATATCAACAGGAGCATCAGGAAACCATTTCGGTCCGAAGGCCGGTCCCAGAATTCTCGGGCACCCCACCAATATCCTCGCTACTCCTTTGGCCTCGCCTAAGTTTGTGGGGTGCCCTCTTGTCGTTGTTTCTCAATATACTCAGACGAATCCATGTTGTTTACCCCTCATAGAGCGCGATATTTTGGCACAACATAGGCAGACTAGCAGACCTTTGGCAGCAGATCTCACCCCTACAAGGGATACGGATAAGAGGAACAGCAATAGATACACCAAGATAATCTCTGCCTCTCTATGGACTGCAGCACTGAACAGTAGTGACTATTGAACTGAAGAGTTTTCGAAAATACCGACTAACACTGAGCCTTACATGTAAACAAAGACCCCAGAGGGATCAATGTGGATATGTTCTGCGCAATCGGTGTTGGGTTTTCTACTTTATGTCCGAATTGATTCCGTTTCCGTTAAACCCAAAGTATCTGAGCTTGTTCTGCGGCTCCACCTGATCGTACCGCATTTACCGCATTTGGTAAGTGGATCGCACCTGCTTTCTCGACGTTTTGTCCAGTGTCCGTTCAAGGTCTACCGCGTATTGATAAAGTCTTTCGAAGCGTGGTTATACTGTAGCCAACGGCCAGACTATAGACATTGACATGTTACTTGGAAGCTCTCCATCAAGATCAATTGCCTTACCGATGCGATTTGGAGTCAAGCCAGACAATTCTATCAGCCCGGGCTGCACTTCTTGAGGGGAGCTCGAGCATCCGCTCCTCGTTGTCCACCTTTGCGTTCTCAACCCAACCCTTCAGGGAAGTAATTGGAAGTCCCGATCAGACCTCGGATTCAAAAGTCTTCGGTTAAGGGCTGTCCAACCCCTTTATCGGGCTGCAGGAAGGCTGGATTTTCGGTCATCGGATCAAACTTCTTCGACTTCGCCAACGCACTTAGAAACGAGCAAATCTCCGTCCACAGCTCGTAATTCTCGATCAGGGCCATTGCCCGTGGCATGGACAGAAGGCTTTGAAGGAAGACCAGAAACATGTGAGTGAATGGATGAACATTCTTATCCCCCACTCGTTGTAATACGAGCTTGCCAATGCGGAATGTTAAATGAGCGTAAGAGGCTGTAATTGAAGGTGCAAGAAACTCATCATCAATCATTGCTGCATCACCAAGTGTCTTCATGCCCGGCTCTGCACGCTTCCTGCCTTCCGCAATAGCTTGAGTGAAGAATGCTCCAGGAAGCCCATGTTTGAACCTTGCGGCAAAGCTGGTGACCGCAATGGAGATGCCCTGCTCTTTGAATCTAGTGTTTACTAGATCAATGTGTTTATCTAGAACACCTAGGAGCTGATTGACAGCTTCATAGAATATCTCAGCAGAAAAACTCTCCAGGGTGGAGTGTGAGAACAGCATCCTGTGAATCTTGACGAGGAGGGTAGCAGCTGAGGGCAGTTACTGCTTTGAGGCTTCAGTTGCTGCGAAGAGAGAAATAATGCTCTCATGAGCGCTCTCAAACAGCTGTACGCAGGTGAGTGACTTTGTGTAATAGAAGGGCTGCTGCAGCGCACTTGGTGTGATGATAGCCAGATGATGATAGAGTTGTTCGGAATTTGAAGCTCTGCAGCACATTCCTACAGGGTGGCGCTTGTGGATGGGTGCTGAGAGCTAATAAGAAATCATGGTGTTCATGAAGTAGGGTTGCCATTCTTCATTGCTGAATTTGGGTTGCTGGTCAGTTTCGGGATCCCTTAGTTTCAAACCTGCTTGTTATGATCTCGATGCAGTTCGCCTCAACTATTTTGATTCCGGCATATGCCTTGAACTTCCACCTCAAGCTGCTATCCCGTGATCAGGTGCGAATCAGTTTGAAGCATCGACTCCGGCGGCCTCCGTCTGAGGTATGGCCAGTCGGTTTGCCAATGCGTGCTTATTTCCTCCCGGCGCCTCTTTTCTAATGTTTGCCTGCAAAGAGCTTTCAGATTCCGTGCCGAAGGCCGTGCTGGCTCGCCGTTATGACTGACAGCCATGAGTTATGCTTTTCCACGGCGTTTCCCCCGGGTCCCCTTGCCTTCACCGCGCCGTCACCCACTGTCTCCCCTAGCTCCGTCTCCCGTGCAACTCGATCCCCAGACTTGAAACTTCAAAACGTTGAAGTAGCTCCCGATGTATGCCCTTGCCTTGAGAAGAATTCATTCAGTCGTGAAGTGCTATGAGAGCTGGACCGGTACAATTATGACTCCATACAAGAAGAAAGAAAATGTGGTTGTCCTGTTTCCAGAGCGATGGAAACTCCCGACAACAACGCTTGCTATTCCTATCAGTATCAACATTTTAATTCCTAGAGATGAGACACTGACAAGAATACTTGAATGTCTTGCAATAGGTGAGCAGCAAAATGGTTCAGCAGTTGTAATTGAGGGCTCTTGATACTTGTCAGCACAAATAACAGTTATGGGATCGATTCTCCATACCATGTGATTGGCCGGATTGCTGACCGTAAGCAATGTGATGATGTCTCAGTTTTTTGACATAGATTTAGAACATATTGAGCTTCAAATAGTATCACTGCTTCAGCGGCTGCTCTTTCTCGCTCACAGTGATGCGATGCCACCACTGAGAGCTACCGACCTAAATTCAATCAAGTTTTCGCCGCTGGCGAATTTGACCCTCTACTGCTTTGTTTTCGGGATTTGCACGTCTACTCCAAAGACGTTTGGGTCAATCAAGTTCGCTGAACTACCAGATACTCTTTCGAGGTCCAAAGCCTTTCCAGAAGTCACAACGGACAGCCTGGATGTCCTGAACCGAAGATCAACACTTTACCGAAAGGTTGCACACATAACGCTGAGCTTGCTGCATTGCGTCGAACCAATCAGGCAGACTCCGATCAAGAAGAAGTTGAACAGATTCAGGATCGCCATATCCCACAAGGTTAAGGCAAAGGACCAGGCCAATCTGTATGAACCGTTGTGTGACAGCAGGATAAGCTGCCTCGAATATGTGATTAGCTCATTCATTCCGAACATGGACCAAATTGCCTTATCTTAAGAGCGAGGTCTAGGATCCATCGCTCAAGCTTTGTAGTCAGGCCATTTGACATCACAATAGCATGATAGCTCGACACAGAGGCATGACTCGTTGCTTTCTCAAGGTTGCGAAAGAAGTCGGCTTGAACTCTTCTGTTCGCCTCGAATGAACGCTAGTGCGGGTTGCTGTTTGATATAGATGAAAGAACCTCTCTTTTCCTGATGGTGCATGGTTGGCGCTTCGAGGACATGGGCGAGTTCCAGTAATTAATGATGGTCTTAGGGCTCCGTGCGTTGCGGTTCACTCCCAAGTCTTCCCAATGAATGCCCGACAAAGCTAGAGTATTGATGATGTCATTGCCGTCACTCTGGTCAGTGATGGTGACACCGCTGCGCGAGGTTTTAGGAGAGTTTGATGAAGCTTCTTTGACGCATTGTCTAGCAGTGGTAGCTCGTCACTGTAATTCAAGGTTGTCTCAATGACACGAAGTAGGTTCTCTACACCAACACTGGATAAACTTCGCAGATAGCCCAACGTCTTGCCCTGGGGCTTGCTCAGTTGTTTGCTTAGTTGCATTACCAGAGAATCCATCGCGACGTTACACCAACAAGATGATGGGAGTGCGAGATCAGCAGTGTACCTATGCGCAAGGGCAAGTTGCCGCTAGGCCCGAAGCTGCCCAGAGTTAACTAGGTCGTTTGCTTTTATCAACCCTCTCAAATGATGACTGTCTTCAGCGACTGAACCACTCATTCCCCATTTATCTGCAATCGTCCTCCCCTCATGCCTATCGGGTGCGGCCGGCAACACACCAGTTGGGACGGTGCATTGGAGTGTGTGGAGGTCATGAAGATACTGAATTTGACCAGCAGGGAGGGCATTTCCTGAAATAGCAGCTCAGTAGCAATGATTCTTATAGGGCTCAAGGTCTGCGCTTGAAGTATTGGAGCCCCGAAAGGATTTGGCACATGACATGATCTTAGGAGGTACCACACCGAAAGCCCTCAAAGGCAACTGTGTCAGGAATGGCGCCGGCTGCCCTGGCGACGACAGCAACAATGACGACAACGATCTTCCACCTCTTCTAGACATTCTTTCCACAATGAAGCCTAAGAAAGCTGTAGAAAAGAGCATGCTGAGACTCACTCAACAGTCAGTTGATGGAAGTGGCCTAAGAGGCAATCTTGCTGAGGCTGATACTGGTACTGGCGCTGCCGATCTAAAACATGGCAATAGTCAAGGTGAATATTTTATTTTCTCAAAACTGCTTTTTCAGGTTCATCTCAATCAATTTTATTGAGAATCCTCATCAACTCACTGCAGCAAAATCAATTGAACTCAATCACGACGGCCTGGACAAAACTACATTCAGTCTCAATTCCACTTCTGTAAGTGGTCAGCTGAGGATCTGTGCTTTCTTTTGTGACCTCTCAAGCAAGATCAATATTGACTCAGCACTCACTGAAGGTGTCAGTGACGATCAAAAGGTTGACAATGTCAATCATAACATTGTCAATGAAGAGAGTGTTGACAATAGTCAGTGGCCATGACCTGCAGTGTATCAAAGGTCTAACTGGTCTGCGCCAGACGGCCAAACTGTGATGAAAGTGTCCGATTGTAACAGCCTGGGTCGAGTGCCACCAGCTTTTGCTGGCAACATTTACAATTGTTTTGCAGAATACAAGAGAATCTTTGGCAGGGATCAAGCAAGACAAAATCATCAGAGGCAGCAGCAGAGATCATCATCTTCAGATCTCAGCAACTCTGTCTCAGCACATTCTACAGCCTCTATCAGTGCTACTATGACTGCCACACAGCAAGGTTAGCAAACCAATCATCACTGAAGACAATGTCACCTGGAACCACAACAGACACTATGGCCACCAGAACATCAATGAGAACACAAAGAAGGACAGCAGTGCCAAACTGCTGAAAGCCTTGATCCCACTCAATGAAGGCCTGAGAGGGTCTCTTCAGAAGCAGAATCTTGCACCTGTGATCCAGCCACCTAACATTCCACCTACCGACCGTTGCACTGAAGCTTTCCGGCGGCTTGAAAGAGTAACCCCACCAATGAGCCGTTCCCTTCCAGTGGTTGCCGCAGCAGAGAGTCACAACAATGATCTCCTTGATTTCCCTGTCAGCAGACCCACCAAGACTGATGGTCAGGAGCTCTACAACAACTACTATAACCGCAAAGGACTAGACAACAAGCTCAGTACAGAACAGATGCAGTCTTCTTCTTCTCAAGCTGTCTCAACCTTACACTCTTCTCTCCTCGCTGTGAGTGGCTTCACAGGGATCAGAGACACTGAACTAAGTCAGGTGCGTTCTTGAATGAGTAGTCAAGATGAGCTCAACAGTTTGCCTCAGATTGCCTCTGAGTTTATTCTAATATACATTCTCTCAATAGTTATCATCCACAACAGTGCTGCAAAGATGGACCACAACAACAATGAGATCCTTGTAAGCTCTTTGCTGAAGGAGCAGTGAGATCTAAAGACTTCAATTAATGGCAATGCTCAGCTGTCTGCTGTTGACACTTCACCTCAGCGAAGTCAACAACCAAATGCGCTCCCGAAGGCCTAAGCAATCAATCGCACATGGTGGCGGTACTGTCAGCCCGGATTTGACATCAGTGTCGCAAGCAGCCACTTCAAAGATGAGCTGAAAACATCACAGAGTCAATCTTCAACCTATTTGTAAGCATTATCTCTGTCATTTCTCCCTCTCACTCCGACTAACAAACTCAGTTGACGGCAAGGAGATCTGTGCGGGAGACTATGTATTTGTGAGATGTGATGATGATGGACACAATGAAGAAGGTGGTGCAAACTTGCCTGAGATAGCAAGAGTCAAGAAAATCTATTCTGACGGTCAATTACAAGTTCTGTGGGCGTATTACCCTGCTCACTCAGACATATCAAGGGAACTCAAGTTCAGCCCTTACAAGATACTACTCTCTGATCACAAAGATACAGTTCAGGTAGAGTGTTTGATGGGATTCACTGAAGTGAAGAAGAACTGTGAGAGCTGTGACTGTGCTTCACATTGATGTTGAAACAAGCGATATAAGGTCAAACAGAGAAAGATTGTTGTCAGCAATAGGTTGGTGAAGAGGCGGAGGCTGCAAGTGTGCAAGGCAACTTGAAGTCGCCTGAGGGATGAACATGCCACATGCATCAGTGTCTCAGTGCCACAAAACTAAGCAATGTCTTCTGCGAACCTTTACTGAACTCTGCGTTACATGCGCCGTCCTGCATGCGGGTGATGAACATGAGTTGAACCAATGTTTCAACTGCTATGCAAGTTCCCCAATCAAGTCAATACTCCCCTAAGTCTTCCTTTTCAATGCATGCTTCACATTCTTCTTCATCCTCCCTCTGCAACATGTCAGTCCGTCCTTCTACTGCCTGACCCTTCTTCAAGAACTCTATACCTCACCTCATATAAAACACATCCAGAAAAGAATCCAGATAAACTCAGAGCCTATATCAGAAGATTGCTTTGTCAGATACTTCTTCAAAAGCTGGGATAAGATTGCCCCTGAAGACACACTCGATCCCAATGATAGGCCAGGATACTTTCGCTTTCTGATTCTCATGTCATTTGATATCTTCCTGAAAGAGAATGTTACTGTGGCTATATATGAAGCAGGTGTCGGTGGGGAAAATGATGCCACAAATGTCATTGAAACGCCAGTTGCTACAGGAATAACTGGCTTTGAAATCGACCATGAAAAGACCCTAAGAGTCCCTCATCAAATTATTCTGGAGCCTTCTTGAAATTTCCGGTGGTAGGGTGGATTGTTGACAGCATGATTTCGGAATCAATTGCGTCCCTCTGCGCTAGCTTTCTGGGCATTGTCTGTTGCGTCTCGGGCATGTGGTAATCGATATCGCAATATATTGCTGAGTATGGGGATGGGTCACGCAAGATGGGGACCGGCGCCTATATCCTGCCTTTCTGGACATAACTCCGCAAAATGTTTGGAGGGGCTGAAGTCGGCACCAGTTCAGAGGTGTTGGACTCCGCGTTCTTGCGTCTTGGCAGCGGTAACATGAGTTAGACCTATGAGCGTTTGGTTGCCTTTGAAGTCTTGGCACCATGTGGCGAGACGGGCGAACTCAATTTTGACTAAGTGACGATCGATTCAGTTTCAATCTAACCAACCAAAC
>JAABVA010002791.1_pt1 | contig 17083 bp, 15 predicted proteins | sample 5560331 | NCBI WGS metagenome assembly JAABVA01 (sample SAMN12812661, study PRJNA571458) | rock metagenome | isolation source: Antarctica rocks | place: Antarctica: Victoria Land, Mt New Zealand sud | collected 2016-01-07 | reverse complement strand
TGCTGCAGCCTCTATCATTGCTATGTTCATTGAATCGAAAGACGAAGCGAAGTTGACTGAATTAGATGGTTTCACGATTTTACTGAATGAAGATGACTTCTCGCTGAGTCGAGTGACGACAGAAGAAATAGATCTCTTTAATATTTGAATAGAGATTGAACTCTTCTGTTCTATCGCGATTTTCTTGCTCGAAAGAACAGTCGAATGAGCTTTGATAGAATCTTTGATATGAGCTTCGAAACTAGGAAATTGAAGGCGATCGTCTCTCATATCAATAGTCATCTCGATCTTGTTCATTCATGTTTTTCCGAGAATCATCTGATGTTGATCTAATCGAGTGATCAGCATAGAGACGGAACGTTTCATATGATCTTGAACAGTTAGATTCGAATAAATCGCATGAGTAATGAGCTTTTTTGCATAATGATCATCGAATTCCCTTATTGGTTTGAGCTTGATTAAAGATAAAGGTTCGATTTGCAAATGATCACAAACATTCTGCGCGATTAATTCATCAATGAACGAATAGTCAGCTGCTTCAGTGTCAATCAATGACTTTAATGAGTAACTAATTTCATTGCTAGATAGTACACATTCAGTAGTCAAAGATTTCGAAGCAAAGAAGTCATTTGAGCTGCTCGTTGTTGAAGAAATTAACACATCTTTCATTGCGTCTTTGATGAAAGTCACTAGTTTTTTGTCTCATTCTTCGATTTCTCTGTAAATAATTTCTTCTCTTCTTTCGACATGATGATCTCATTGAGACGAGAAATGAATGCACGAGATGTCGAAGTACTAGTCTTCAGATGAGAGCAGTTCTTTGAAAAATGATTTGATACTTTACAGTTGAAGCAGATGATTGACATTCTTGATCATTCAGATTCGAGAATGAAAAAAGTAGCGAGTCAAACATAGCTAGTAGTCAAGATTGAAGCTGATGTCAACGAAGAAACAAAACGTTTTTTCGAAGCTGCTATCAATTTGACTGTTCATTGCTCGTCACGTAGCTGATAATTGACTCATTGTTTGTTATTCACATCTTGAAGAAAAATCTTGAGCTTATCAAGCGAGCTAAACTTTATGAGACAAACTGACAACGCGTTCTGAAGACAATTGTTGATTTTATTCTGAATGTCGTTCATCAGAGTGACATCGTCGTAGTTCAGAAAGCTGAATATTCTAGTGAATTCTGAATAGAAAGAGCTAAAGAGCTTGTTGAGCTGCTTCAGAGCAATGTATTCGCGACGACACTTTTGAATCAGATTCTGATCTTCGTAAATTTCTTTCAGATGTTTCAGTAACTCTGATAGTGATTGATAGAATGAGAGAGCATCAACATGATGCTTTGCATAGATTTGCTGATCAGCATCATCTTCTAGTCTGAAAATCACATAGACAATACGAATCTTTTCAGTAGAGTAATGATTCGCGTTGACATCGAGCTTGTCAGCTATTTTGATGTTTCATGTCTTTCAGATAGAGTCATCTGTTTCAATGAAGATGAGTGAATTCGAAAGCTTGACGAACTTGCAATGATTGTTCTCGTTTTCATTATCAGATAGAGTAGAAGATTCTCGTTGAGAATGAGCTTCGAAAGTCGAGCTTCGTTCAACTTCAGAGCGACGAATCAAAGCTTCTTTCTGATTGACTCGTTGTTCAGCTGACTGAGTATCTTAACGAGGCATAAACGAATCAGCTTGACGTTGTTTCGCTCTGAAGTTCAATCGCTCGTCTTGTAGCTGATTGATCTTTTTCTCTAGCTCATTGTTTTTATCAAAAGCGACTTCTAGTTGTTTCGCTCTCTTTTTGTGATCATCTTGTACGAGAAGTCAGTGTTCATTGAGTTGTAGAGTCAAGTCTCGCTGACTTCGAAGCTCGTTTAGCATATTGATGACTTCGTCGAGTTGATTGCTGACTCAATGAAACAGTTGTTCTTCGATGTTTATGTTTCATGAGATGGCAGCTTTCTCAGCTTCAACTGAAGCATTGATGAGTAGAAGTGAAACTCTTCTATTGACAGTGCTTTTAAGCAGGCGAGTTGTTCGAGACTCAACTGACTCGACGTCGCGTGTCATGATGAGAGAAGATAGAAGTTGTTGAGATAAGAGTAAATGAGGGATTGATGTTTTGAATTGATGTTTTTTGATGAGTGAAAATTCAAAAAATCTCTTGTGAATTTCAGGTAATAATTGAGTGCTTTATTCGAAGAATCTCTTGTGAATAGAATGATGAAAATGAGTGTAGAATCGAAGAATCTCTTGCGATCTAAAATGATGGTGCAAATTTGAAGAATCCCTTGCAAATTTTCCTTACTGAATAGATTGTTTCGTATCATCTATTCGTCGATAGCAGAATAGTAGATGGTGAGCATTTATCTAATGTTAGAGGCCTGCCTAGAGCGAGTCAGATAGAGATGTCATTTAACTAGAAGATAAATGCTAAGGAAGAAAGATAGCTACGGGAAAGAAGCTGACTACATATGTGTGTTCCTCAGCCGACGCTAGGCTCAATAGAAACTAGTCAAGGTGACGAAGCGAGAATAGACCTGGTAAGGCTAGAAGGCTGAGCCTGACAAGGCTAGGATTGTGACAATTTTGATCAATCTCTCTTTTTATAAAATCACTTTAACGTGATTAGCTGCAAACACATGTTTAATAGCTTAAATGACATCAATTATCAAAATGACATTGCTGACACTGATTATTCTGATTCTATATGCTCAATTTTATATGCTCAAGCGTATGCAAAAGCAAGATATTCAATCAATGAATTTATTATTTAACTAGTTATTTAATCATCTATTTGAACAAATTGTTGACTATGTAGAGTATTCGATAGAAAATCATAAAGAAAGTCATGAAGAGTGCTCAATAGAAAAACATGAAGAATGCTTGATAGAGAAACATGAAGAGTGCTTGATAGAGAAACATGAAGAATGCTTGATAGAAAAACGTGAAGAATGCTTAATAGAAAAACATAAAGAGTGCTTGGTAGAAAAACATGAAGAATGCTTGATAGAGAATCATGAAAGAAGTCATGTAGAAAGCATTGTTCAACTCATGTTATGTGCTCAATCAACAAGTAATTTGAAGCATGTAGAAAGTTTGATAAAGCATTTGATAGAAAGCTCGATCAAAAGCTCACTAGAAAGCTCACTAGAAAGATCAGTAGTAAAAAGCTCAATTGAAAGTTCAGTAAAAAGCTCACTAAAAAGCTCGATCAAAAGATCAGTAGAAAGCTCAGTAGTAAAAAGCTCAGTAGAAAGCTCAGTAGAAAGATCAGTAAAAAGCTCAGTAGAAAGCTCAGTAGAAAGTTCGATTGAAAGATCAGTAGAAAGCTCGATCAAAAGATCAGTAGAAAGATCAGTAGAAAGCTTGATTGAAAGCTCAGTAGAAAGCTCAGTAGTAGAAAGCTCAGTAGAAAAATCAGTAGAAAAATCAGTAGAAAGCTTAATTGAAAGATCAGTAGAAAGATCAGTAGAAAGATTGATCAAAAGATCAGTAGAAAGATTAGTAGAAAGCTCAATCAAAAGATCAGTAGAAAGCTCAATCAAAAGATCAGTAGAAAGCTCAATCAAAAGATCAGTAGAAAGATCAGTAGAAAGATCAGTAGAAAGATCAGTAGAAAGCTCAGCAGAAAGATCAGTAGAAAGTTCAATATCAAGTTATGAAGAGTGTGTTCTATTGAGTCAGTTAGCATTATTTCATACGAAATAGAAAGTAGAAACTGTTCTATGAAGAAAGAAAAAAGTGAGAAGAAGTAAATATTCTGAATTCTCTGAATTTTCTAGCGTTGATCTTCGACTGAGAGCGAAGATTACTAATCACAGAGATAACAGTACTGTTCTCAAGTCATGTAGAAAGCATTGTTTGAAGCATTGTTTAACATGTTTTATGCATTCAATCAATGCATTTGATAAAGCATTTGATAGAGAGTTTGATAAAACATTTGATAGAAAGTTTGATAGAAAGTTTGATAAAGCATTTGATAAAGAATTTGACAGAGTGTTTGATAGAAAATTCGGCAGAAAATTCAATAAAGTGTTTGATAGAAATTTTGATAGAGCGTTTGATTAAACTGATTGTCAAGTTGAGTTTTGAGTTGACATTTTGAATTCGACTCGATTCGAAGTTGAGTTGCTCACATTCTCAACTCGACTCGACACTTTTCCAAAAAAATTTCAACTCGACTCAACACTTTTTAAGTCGAGTACTTGACTTGAACTCAAGTACTCGACTTGACGCGATCAGTCTACGTTTGATAGAGAGATTGATAGAATGAGTAAATGAGCGAGTAAATGAGCGAGTAAATAAGCGAGTAGATGAGCGAGTAAATGAGCGAGTAGATGAGCGAGTAGATGAATGAGTAAATGAGTGAGTAAATGAGCAAGTAGATGAATGAGTAAATAAGTGAGTAAATGAGCAAGTAGATGAATGAGTAAATGAGTGAGTAAATGAGTTGAACTTCATTGAAAATCAAACAATTAACTGCAATAGATTTGACTTCTGCAAATTCAATAAAAGAATCAATCATTTTACAAATCAAATAATTAAGGTTTCAGCACGCTAGTAATGTGATGTCAAAATTAATCGATAAAAGCAACTGCGTTGCTAATAATAAAAATAGTTTACATAATTAATTGTATTAAATATTTACTCATAATTTAAAGATAATTGCATTGCAATGATCACAAATACATTGATAAACATTAAAGTATTTGAGACGAGATTGACTGTAAGACAAAATACTTGCAACTGCATAATTAAATGCATTGATCTCAATGTATATATGTCACTTTGAGTCAAAGTGTCTCAATATAAATGCTTTCATAAAAACATCATGAAGCTGATTAAATGCTTGTTTTGCTTCATTTAATTATATGAATGAGTTTATTTTTACATTTTTTATACTATCTTTCAGCAGTTTCATTAAAAGCTTTGCTATCTGAAAGTAGTAATGTATAAAATGTTGATAGAAATTGATGAATCTTAGAAAAACTTAAATTTTTTAATACATCTTTAATTTAAATTACATTTTGATGATGTTTACTCTGCTTGAATTCATTGAAATGCTTTCTGTAAATATGATAAATTCTAGAAAATTCACTTTAATGATGAAGAATGTACACTTCTTCAAGCTAGCATATAGTTTAAACTTTCTTAATTACTTCAAAATTTATTTCATTTAATTTACATGATCAATCTTTTTAAAAAGAAGATTAGAATATTATTCAAATAAATGATGCAAAAGTCATTTAAAAGCTTTGTCATGATTTTATTAATATAAGTTTGAAAAGTGATAAATGCATTGATTAAATTAAATGACATGATTATATACTTAAAATATTTATAATGAGTATGAAATATCATTTTTCACTCATCTTCATGTTGAATTCTGAAATGATGATAAACATTCTTCAGATTCAACTTAGTAAATCTCTTGATTTTATTAAATCTGTTTAAAGTTTTATTAATTAAAGTTATGATTCTCGATTTATTCTCAACTCTATTCTCAACCCTATTCTTGACTTTATTCTCGATCTTAACTATCTTTAATTGAGTCTAGTGAGCATTCAAGCTAAAGATAATGTCATCGAGTCTCTGCATCATCTGTGTAAGACATCAACTCTTTCGAGTTTAGCACAGAGATCAGAAACATATATAAGCGACAAGTTCTTTTCTGTAGATACTTTTCTTTCTTAGCATTTATCTACTAGTTAAATGACATTCATATGACTTGCTCTATGCTGATTTCTAACATTAGATAAATGCTCATCAACTACTCTGCTATCAACGTGTAGATGATACGAAATAATCTACTTCTTTTATTCAGAAAATTCGCAAGAGATTCTTTGAATTTATATTACTTTTAATTCGCAAGAAATTCTTTGAATTTGCATTCATTTGTTTATCAGAAAATTCACAAGAACTTCTTTGAATTTACATTTATCATTACACACACAGATATCATGACACGCGACTTTAAGTCAGTTGAGTCACAATCAGCTTGATTGCTTAGAAGCACTGTAAATAGACAAGTTTTCATGCTATCTATCGATGTCTCAAATGAAGTTGAGAAAGCTGAGATCTCATGAAACATAAAGAACAAGAATCAATTGCATCAATGAATTGAAAGTTAGTTCAACAATGTTATCAAGATGTTGAATGATTTTAAAGCTTAACAAGACATGATTCTGAAATGCATTAAGCATTGAATCATCATGCAGATTGAGCATAACAAGAGATTGAATCAGCTAAAGATCAATCACACGTCAATCAACATTCTTGAAGAGATCAACACTTAACTATGAGAAGAGATTTTGATTCTCAAAGAGAGATGATTTCAAGCTGATCAGTCAAGAGCTCAACAAGACATCAAGTCATAAGCTTCTATCGAGAATTGAACTCAACAAGAGACGTTCACTCTATTTAATAAAAATGATCATCACAAGTTCTTCAAATTTTCAAATCTCTTTATATTTACTGATGAAGATGAATTGACATGAAATAGCTGAAGAATCAAGATTGACAACAAACTTCAGACAAATGTTGATCATTTCAATACTGAGAATATTCATATTATTTATGTGATATCTAGACTAAAAGATGATGCTGCTGAGCATATCTTCATCAGACGTTGTCATGATGTTTCTTACTCATATACATCACCTTATGAGTTATTCAAGCATCTGAAGAAAATATATGATGATCTGAATAAAAATCAAAAGTGTCGTCGCAAGTATAATGCTTTGAGACAAATCAACAAGTCTTTCAATGTCTTCTACTTCAAGTTCATGAAGTTATTCAGTTATCTTGACTACAATGATTGCATTTTGATGAATGATCTTCAGAATAAAATCAATAATCACTTGCAGAATGCTTTATTGATTTGTCTTGAGAATTTTGTCTTACTCACTTGTTTAAAGAACTTTCTTCAAGATGTAAATAATAAACAGCGAGTCAATTATCAGCTACGCAGCGAGCGATGAATCATCAAATTCACTGCAGTATCTGACAAACGCGTTACTTTTTCATCAGCACTGTCAATCTTAATAATCAATTATGTTAAACTCATCATCTTTTTTATCTTTGAATCTGATTGAGCGAGAATGTTTCTCACCTGCTATACATGCAAGACTTCAAGTCACTTATTCAAGAACTGCTTTCAGTTAAACAAGATCAGCACTTCAACATCTTGTGCTTTCATCTCTTGTTTACATGAAATCATCATTCTTAAGAATAAAGAGAAAGAGAAAATGTTTATCAAGAATGACGAGACAAAAAACTAGTGACTTTCATCAAAGATGCAATGAAAGATGTGTTAATTTCTTCAATGATGAGCATGTCAGATGATTCTTTTGCTTCTGAATCTTTGACTATTGAATGTATACTTTCTAGCAATGAAATTAGTTACTCATTAAAGTCATTGATTGACACTGAAGCTGCTGACTATTCGTTCATTGATAAAGTGATCGCGCAAGTTGTTTGTGATCAGTTGCAAATTGAGTCTTTGACTTTGATCAAAGCAAAGTCAATATGAGAATTCAATGATCATTATGCAAAAAAACTCATTACTCATGTCATTTATTTGAATCTAACGATTCAAGATCATACAGTAAACATCGCTTTTATGTTGATCACTCAATTAAAACAACATCAAATGATTTTAGAAAAAACATGAATGAACAAAACAAATCTAGTCATAAATATGTGAATTGACTCTTTTCAATTTTCAATTTTCAATTCTTGCTCAACTGTTCTTTTCTCAAACGAGAAAACAATGATAAAACAGAAGAGCTTGACTTCTACTCATATATTAAAGAGATCTTTCTCTTCTGTTATCACTTAACTCAGCGAGAAATCATTCTCGTTCAGTAAGACTGAGAAGTCATCAAGATCAGTTGAATAGTCAAAATTGTACAATGCGACTTTGATTAACATCAAAGATCTTGAACAGTTCTCAGATTTAATGAACATTGCAATGATAAAGACTGCGACTTATAAAACTCTAATCAAATGATCAGATGTAAATATCTTTGTCGTTATCATCTTGAAAATCAATTGATTCATAAGTACAGTCAAAAATAAGCTTGAGAGTATAAATCTGCATGAACTCTCTCACGTCAAGACTCTCAAGCAAGTCAAAATCAAGCTTTTCTTCAAGTATCATGACTATTTAAACATCTTCAATCGAGCAATGATTGATCAGCTATCATCTCATCATTTCTATGATCACAAAGTTGAATTGATTGATGAGAAAACATCTTCTTGAAGCAGACTTTATAAGATGTTTGACTACAAACTTCAGAAGATAAAAAAGTATCTGATTGAACATTTGAACAAAGAATTTATTTTCTCAAGCTTTGTTTTCTACGTCTCGTTCATCTTGTTTATTGAAAAGAAAGATGATAACTTGCGTTTCTGTGTAAATTATAGAAAGCTCAATGCTTTGATTAAATGAAATCACTATTCTTTGTCATTGATAAACAAGACTTTCGCTTGTATATAAGAAAGTAAGTATCTGACTTGATTGAACATAATTGTTGTGTTCAACAAACTATGCATGCATTCAAACAGCGAGAATTTGACTATCTTCATTATCTTCTTCAACTCATACAAATATCATGTAATGCTCTTCAATTTAATCAATGAATCTGCTTTTTATCAGCATTATATGAATGACGTGTTGTTTGAATATCTACATCAGTTTTATCAGATTTATTTAAATGACATTATTATTTATAGCAAGACTCTGAAAGAGCACAAGCGACATGTATGATGAATCTTGCAGAGACTACGAGAGACTGATTTACAAATAGACATAAACAAATGCAAGTTTTATGTGTAAGAGATCACTTTTCTAGAACTATTGATATTCATCGAGAGACTAAAGATGAATTCTCGAAAGATACAGATGATTGTCAAATAATTTATCTTCATCAATCTCACTCAGATACAGTTCTTCATCAACTTCTGCAATTTCTATCAACGCTTTATCAAGAATTTCTCGAAGATTGTTCACTTCATGATTTAACTTATTCAAAAGAAAATCATATTTGAATGAAATCAGATCTGTCAGATGACGTTCAATCATATGAAGAAGTGCATGATCAAGACTTCAATACTTCGTTATTTTGATTAAACTTATGAAACAATTCTTGAAACTAACTCATTTAACTACGTCAATGATGAAGTTCTGTCTCAATATGATGATGAAAGAACATTACATTCTGTTGTCTTTTATAGCAAGAATCTGTCTTTCGCTGAATGCAACTACGAAATATATGATAAGAAACTGCTGATCATCATTCAAGCATTTAAGCATTGATGATCTGAGTTGAAGCTGACTGACATTTCTATCAAGATCTTTATTGATCATCAAGCGCTGATGTCATTGATGAAGAATAAAGAGCTTAGTAAACGACAGATACGTTGAGTACAAAAACTTATCAATTTCAACTTCAAGATAATGTATTAATCTGACAAACAGAACATCAAGATCAATGCATTAACTTATTGAGTTAATGTTGTGCTCAGAGATTTTCAGAATGAGCGCTGTTGTTATCAGCAAATCATGATTCTGACGTTGAATTGAATGAAGATTGCTGATTTAAAGAAGAATGTCAGTCAATTAATTTATTGACAGATTCTTAAGATTAATAGAATCAACGAGAAGTGTACTCTGCTTCATGAAGTCATATCAAGAGATGAGACACAATGAAAAGACATCAGATTGAAGAATTGTTGAATTCAGAATGAAATCTTGTATCAAGATAATCATCTATGAATCTTGTTCAACGAGACTCTACAAATAAATCTGATTCATGAGATGCATGATCAACTTTCGATTGATCATTTCAATATTCTTAAAACTGTGAAAGTCATAAGATGATACTACTATTGATTCTCGATGCAAAAGACAGTAAATCATTATATTAGAAACTGCTATATCTGTCAACACTTGAAGACGTCTTGAAATAAATTCAATGAACTACTACATTCTTTGTTGATATTCAAACAGCAATGACGTGACATAGTCATGAATTTTATTATTGATTTATCTTCTTCTGATGATTACAACGCGATTCTGACTGTAGTCTGCAGATTGTTAAAGAAAAGACATTACATTTCTTGCATCACTGATGATGAAAATATCACAGCAGAAAGAACAGCTGAGCTGTTAATTCAATGAATATATTGAACTCATGATTTATTCAACTTCATTGTGTTCAATCAAGATTTGCAGTTTATCTTCATTCTCTGAAAGTCTTTCTGCAAACATTTAAACATGTTTCTTCGATTGTTCACAGTTTATCACTCACAGATCAACGATCAGAGCAAATGAGCAAATCAGAATGTCGAGAAATATCTTCATTTCTTCTGCTCATACATGCAGAATGACTGATTCAAATGATTATTCATGATCAAGTTTGTCAACAATAACATCATGTTCTCAATCATCTTCTTGATCTCATTCTTTCTAAACAAGAATTTTCTTTCTCATATGAGCTTCGATTCTGACTTTATCGAGTATAAAAGCACTCGCGAGCGTTTGTAGATCGCTAAAGTTGAGAATATATCTAAACACATGAACAAAACATTAACATTCGCTCGTAAGACTTTTGTCAAGACACAAGAGCAAATGATGAAACAAGTTAATAAGTATAGAAAAAAGATTAACTATGAGATTGACTCAAAGATATTTCTGAACGAAAGAAACATTGTGACAGCGAGATCATTTAAAAAGCTGAATGACAAAATGCTCAATTCATTCAACATGCTTGACTCTGTTGACTTCTCATATAGATTGAAACTATCAGAAACTATGCATATACACAATGTATTTCACTCAAAACTTCTTCATCTCATCATTGATGATTTCTTATCTGATCAAAAGAATGAATCTTCAGAATTAATTGTAATAAATGATGAGAATGAATGAAAGATCGATGATATACTGAATTCTTGATGATATTGAAGATGACTTTAATATCAAGTCAAGTGAAAGAGTTATGACAATGATCTCAACTGATATAACGCTGACAACAATGAATTCATGAACATTCAGAATATTGTTGATGACTTTCACACTTAATATTCTAATTGAGCGCACTAAGAAAATACATTCATGCGAACATGAATGGTTGAAGAGAAAGAATAATATTATGATTCTTAATCTATTCTTGACTCTATTCTTGACTCTATTCTCAACTTTATTCTCAATCTCAACTATCTCTAATTAAGCTTAGTGAGCATTCAAGCTAAAGATGATGTCATTGAGTCTTTGCATCATCTGTGTAAGACATCAATTCTTTCAAGTCTAGCGCAGAAATCAGAAACACATATAAGCGACAAGTTCTTTTCTGTAAATACTTTTCTTTCTTAGCATTTATCTACTAGTTAAATGACATTCATATGACTTACTTTATGCTGACTTCTAACAATTAAAGATAGTGAATGATGATTTTTTACAGTAATCTTGTTCAGATTTTAATAGTTCATGCATAAATGAAGATTATCATTCTTTTTGAAAATGAATAGAATAAATGCATCAATTGAGTTGATGAAGTGCTTAATTTATTCTTTCACTAAAACATTATTTAAATACTGTTTCAGAGTCACTAACTTTGTATTTGACAAATTATACAGCAAATTATATGATGATTTTGCAGTGATTTCAATTGCATGATCATGATTTTCATGCAAAAACAATTTGTCAACACTTTCTGTTAAAAATACATCTTTATTATTTTTTTAATTTAACAAGTAAGAGTTGCATTTTAAATGCATTTGTAATGTCATGATGAATTGACATATAAAGATTAAATCAGAAACTAAGATCAAAGATTGAATTGAAAATCAGATCTGAGTTAACTTTGAGACTTTGTGACTTTGTCAAGATATCATTTAAATCACGTCATATCTTCAACTTAATATATCATGAGTTATGTCATGTTCAACTTGATAATGCTTGACAAACTCTTTATAGTCAATCAATTTTCTCAAGTTATTAAGAGCTTTTTAATAATTAATTTTATTATAATATATATTTATTCTATGTTTGTTTAAAATATCACATTGTCATATCATTCTTATAAACTTCATTTATTCATTTAATAAACTCAACTATCATATGTAATATGATTCATTGAGTTATTCATAACTTTTATCTGATATTCAATAGTTGATTCTTCAACAATGTTGTATATGATAAAAGTATACATAGTAAACTTATCTTGTAGAACTTTTGCAAAATTCTTAGCAATAAATAACTTAAATGCATGTTTATTTATGTTGAAACATCATGTTTGCATGATTATATCTATTTGAATACACTTGAATTGCATACTCAGCATACTTAATACTAAGAAAGATTCTTTCTTGTTAATAGCATAAAAGATATTTACATCTTTCTTTTTTATGTTTCAGCTGTCTTGAAGTCAATAACACATTTCATAAACATCATAATAATAAACATTTTGATCATTCATTTAAATAAATTTAGAAAGATCAAAGTTCAACAGTGATATACTTTGCTTGATGATAAAACATTGATTAATAACATTCATCTTAACATCAATATTTATGTAAATCTTTGTTTCTATCTTTTGATCTTTCTGAATTACATGTTCTTTGTATATAAAAGTCTTTATGAAGAGAACTTCTTGTTTTTTTCTCAATGATTTAAAGCATTTGTTGAGAACTTGTCTTTTCTCAATATTTGATGATGATTTGTATAAAACATTGAATTGATAAATACTTAATTAATATCTGATTTTTTAAATATTTTCTTGATCTTTTCATCTTTACAATCAATAAAATAACGACTGACAACGAGATTCATTTGTACATGATGTCAACTATGAATCTTTTAATTTTATTCTGTGTTCAAATAAAAGTCAGAAGAGTCAAGAGATCTCAATTTGACGCAGTTTAAATGATGTTAGAACATTGCGTGATCAGAAAAGCTGTCATGCAGAGTTTTTATCTACGTGACAACATCTCTTCTAACAGTCATAATTGATCTACGAAGAAAACTAATGATATGTCAATGTCAGTAAAAGATTAGAAGATACTACTAGTAAAATAATTGATTCAGATGATAAATCTGAGAGTCGTGATTACAAGTGATTGAAGAATTCATGACTTATTGACTGCGTTGATATTGAAACATCTTCATCACATTGACAGTGTCATCGAGTAATTGATGAAAAGATATCAGATAGAAAAGTTGATTTAGATTATGAGTCTTGAGTTCATGATTATATGTGTCTGAAGAAGTAGTGACTCGTCGATCATGCTGATATACTAAGAGAACTTGAACTCATTCTTTTTACTTGATGTCAAGTCATACATCTATCTATGTGAAAAATTAAGAGCGCATGAGAATGATCAGAACACATTCTCTACTATTGATCAGAGCTAAGCATTAAACGACTGCAATTGCACATTTATATTAACAATTTATTCAACGTTTACATGACATAAGTCAAGAGCAAAATAAAGTTATTTAATACAATCACACTTTATCTCTTCATCATGTGCATCTTTCTTTCATCACATATTTCTTTGCTCAATGAATGATAATCATTGAGCGAGAGAACACAGTTTCTACGTTACAATCATGAGCATCACAAGTGCAAAGAGAACGTTTTTCATCTTTGAATCAAGAATTGAATTAAAATATCATTGTATAAAATATCATCAATGAAGAGCAAAGCAAAGACGATGTGTTACAACAAACAGCACAGACACTCATTAAGAGTTTACTTGAGCATCATGCGCTGAATAGAAGCTATAAGTTCACTAATTGATAACATTGTTTCAAATTCATTGTTTCAACGATGTGAAGTCATTGTGTAGTCAATGAGCAATTTTCTTTCTCAGAGAGTTTTGTTCATTCAATACACATAGCATAGTTTCTCTTATGAGTTGAACTTAAAATTGATGTCATAAGAATGTATGAATTCAAATTAAATCAAATCAATAAAATAATGATTTTATTGATTATATATTCAATACATTATGTCAGACAATGAAACAAATTCTTACTGTAACAAGTTGAGTCATTTGAACTTAACTTTAATGATGTGTTGAGCTTGTTTAATTTATGAAATTTCTTTCTTTTTTAATTAATCTTTTTATTAATCTTATTTTGATCATACAAGTCTTGATTTCAAGATCATTTCAATAACAAGATATATTTTTTTTGCATATTAATTTTCAATTGAATGATTAAATTAATTAATACATTTTATATAGTAGAAATTGACTGTACATTGATAATGATCACATGCAGTTCAAATTTTAACTTAATGAATAAATGAGTTCACTTATGTTCATCATTACAAACAATAGTGCTATGCAAATCAAAGAAAAGCGACTATATTGACTTGAAAACATATCGACTCATTGCTTTGCTTAATATCATGAGCAAAGCTTTAAAGTCAATTATGATTAAAAGATTGAGTGACATTACTGAGACTCATCACATGCTTTCAAATGCTCAAATGAGAGCAAGATGCAAGTGATTCGTGATCTTGACGTTAAATCTACTAGTAAATTAAGTTCACATCGTGTGAGACTGTGACATCAAGTACATGATCTTCATGCTGTGTTTAGACATCATTGAAGTGTTTGATCAAGTCTTGCACATTAGACTGCTGCATATGTTGAAAATGAGAAGAATGTCGAGCTACATAGTCAAATGAGCATGCAGCTTTCTAAAAAACAAAGAGATGTTGCTGATATTTAATGAGCAAGCGAGCACTATGCGCGAGATTAACACAAACATATCTCAAGAATTTCTCATTTCATCGATTCTCTTTCTATTTTTCAATGTAAGTCTAATTGAAAAATGCAAAGCATTGAGAATCAAAATTAAAGTGCACAACTTTGTAAATGACATTCACATTCTAGTCTATGACAGATTCATTGAAGAAATTTGTAAAACACTGAGCAAGACACATGATGTTTATGATGCATGAAAAAAGTTGATCGATTTGATGACAGCAATCTATCAAAGCATATGATATATCAAATCAATTGACAAGTTATAAAGCACAATCGTACAATCAAAACAAGCTCTCATTCGACTCAATAACTTCACAGATAACTGTGTTGCAAGTCAAAAATCGAAAATTAAAATTTTTCATGCTCACGAAGGTCAAAATCAACAACGAAACGAAAGTTCATTAATGCAGAAGAAAGAATCATCAATTCAGACAGTAATTTGATTGACAAATTGATTGATAATGAGATTTATCTGTATGAAATGCTGACAACGAATCTTCTGCAAGCTATGCTTGTCAGAAGAGCTGAACAATCTCATCAACATCGACAGAGCAGTAACAGCGCTTTACTCATGCATTGAGCTCACACACAGTCGAAAAGCGAAGCAATGACAACGTGATCATCAGCGCGTTGAAGCTTGCATATACACAGAATGACAGCAACATCTTTGCATACATGCTGCAGCTCATATACGACATATACATATATATTGCAAAGGCACGACTCAGCTTTTGCGCACATACAGACAGACGTGATGCAGTAAATCGATTGATTTTTCGCATTTTCAGATCGATTTACACGCAGCGCAATCACACACAGAGCAGTAACAGCGCTTTATTCACACGTTGAGCTCATATATGATATACATACATATACTGCGAAGGCACAATTCAGCTTTTGCACATCTACACGTCTGTGTAATGCAGTAAATTGATCGATTTTTCGCTTTATCAGATCAATGTACATGCATCGCAATCACATACACTGCGAAGACATGACACAGTCTTTGCTCATATACACAGAACGACAGCAACGTCTTTGCGCATGCGTTGCAACTCATATACATCACATACACATATACTGCGAAGGCACGATTCAGCTTTTGCACATCTACACGTCTGCGTGATGCAGTAAATCAATCGGTTTTTTGCTTTATCAGATTGATGTACATGCATCGCAATCACATACACTGCGAAAACATGACACAGTCTTTGCTCATATACACAGAACAACAGCAACGTCTTTGCGCACATGCTGCAACTCATATACATCACACACATACACACTGCGAAGGCACGACTCAGCTTTTGTGCATCTACACGCTCATGTGATGCAGTAAATCGATCGATTTTTCGCATTATCAGGTCAATTTACATGCATCGTAAGCACATACACTGCAAAGACACGACACAGTCTTTGCTCATATACACAGAACGACAGCAACGTCTTTGCGCACGCGCTGCAACTATATACGACATTCACACAGTCATTGCAAAGGCACGACTCAGCTTTTGCATACATACACATCTGTGCGACGCAGTAAATTGATCAATTTCGATTTTCTGATCGATTTACATACGTCGCAAATACATAGATCAAAGCTCATTTAGTTCGTTCAGCTGAGTAATCATACAGCGAACTCAAAAGTTCACGTCAAAGTAATCAGCTTTCATCTACATAGATCAAAGCTCACCTAGTCTGCTCAACTAGATGATCAAACAGCGAACGAAAGCTTACGTCGAAGTGATCAGCTTTCATAATTTCGATTTGTCTATATGATTACTTGATTATATAGACATGTCGCACGCTCGTATGCGCACTCTAACAATCTGACTGCTCAATGAGAAGATATACAGCAGCGATTATGACTAGATTACATGTAATTTAGCATACACACAGCGCTTCAGTGCTACTATTTAGGTAGATAGCATGGTGTTTCATAGTTTTAGGCTGCATAAGCACGTAAAACTTGAAGAAATAAAAAAATAAAAAAGATTGACAAATTGAAGAGCAAACTCACACGAAAAGAACAAGTCATCAATCGACTTCAGAACAGCACAGAAGACTGCATACTGATGCAAAAATCGAAATCGAACTCTTTTGCACTTGAAGATTGCACAGATTTTTTTCTTCTTCATTAAGTGCATGCAGTCTATGGCTATGACACTGTCTAGGCGCTGTATGTATGCTAAGTTACATGTAACCTGGCCAAAGTCGCTGCTTTATATCTTCTCATTGATCAATCACACCGATAGTTTGCGCATACAAGCGCTCTCGCTTAAACTCTCGTC
>JAABVA010002788.1_pt1 | contig 17088 bp, 15 predicted proteins | sample 5560331 | NCBI WGS metagenome assembly JAABVA01 (sample SAMN12812661, study PRJNA571458) | rock metagenome | isolation source: Antarctica rocks | place: Antarctica: Victoria Land, Mt New Zealand sud | collected 2016-01-07 | reverse complement strand
GGGATTGCGCTGATCGAGGCCGCCATCCGCCACAAGACGCCCTTTGGGGTGCTCCTGTTCGATGGGTGGTACCTGTCCGAGGAGGTGGTGCGGGTGGCGGAGCGTCGCCATAAGGCCTGGATCAGCATCCTCAAGCGGAACCGTAATCTGGAAACGGCCAGCGTCACGCTCAAGGACGCCAGCGGGACGGCCATCGCACTGCCAGGGCCGCACAGCGCGGTCAAGGACCTGGTGCCGCTCATCCCTGCGAACGCCTATCGGGCGGTCACCGGCGGGGCGCACACGTATTGGTGCTTTACGCTCGTGGTACGGGTGCCTGGTCTGGGCAAGGTGCGCCTGGTCATCAGTTTCCAGCACGCCGACCTGAGCGGCTCCTACGTGGTGCTGGTCACCAACCAACGGGAGTGGAGTGCCCAGCGAATCATCGCCACCTATCTGTTGCGCTGGCCCACCGAAACCTTTTACCAGGACGGCAAGGGGCACCTGGGCTTGAACACGTACCGCATGCGCAGCGCCGAAGCCATTGCGAAGCAGTGGTGTCTGGTGTTCGTGGCCTACTCGTTCCTGCACCTGGCCTGTCTCCCGCCGCCACTGGCTCACGGCACGACCCCCGTCCGAACCAGCGGGGAGGTGTGTCGCCAGCAAGCCGTCGCTCTGCTCCAGCACCTGCTGCTCTCTACGCATGATCGTCTCCTCGGTGGGGTCCCATCGAGGACGTGGTGACCTCCTTGTTTGCCAAACACCAGGGCCTGGCGCCGACATGATCACCCAGCGCCCGTCAAATCACAACAGTCGAGTAGTATTAGAAGCCCGACAGAATCTCGACGGTGTGGTCGACGAGCTCGGCGTCTTCGTGGCCGTTGTCCGCGAACGCGACAATGTGATCGAGGATCTCATGGGCGTGCGCGCCGCTGGTACTGACGCAACTGACGCCAATGACGGCGATATTCCAGACCTCGTGCGCGTCGACCTCGGCGGCCGCGACGTTGTAGCGGTGGCGTATCCGCTCGACGAGCGACTTCACCACGCGGCGCTTATCTTTGAGCGAGTAGCTGCCGGGGATGGACAGGGTGAGGCGGCAGACGCCGACGATCATGGTTTTATAGTGGGCGGCTGAACACGTCCGCCGTGGCGTTTCTAGCGTACCACACTATCGACATCAAACTGGCGGCCCGCATCATAGTTCCCGTCGTTCGTCCCCTGCGTGGCGCTACCACCAGCCAGGGCCATTTCATTCTCGGGGGACAAAACAAAAGGAGAGCGGATGAGGTAGGCTGACGCTGCACAACCATCGGGAACACGGAGGTCGCAGATCATGAGTCAGCCTACCCGTCCGCTTAGAGAGGTTTTAGCAGAGATCGAGGACGCGCGCCAGGCGCGGGGCAAGCGCCACCCGTTGGTGGCGATCCTGGCGCTGGTCTGCGTGGCGACGCTGTGCGGGTACCGCAGCTACGGGGCGATGGCCGCATGGGGGCGCAACTATGGGGCGGGGTTCATGGAGGCGCTCGGCTTCACGCGGCCGACGCCACCGAGCGCGGCGACGCTCTACCGGGCGTGGCGCGGGCTCGACCGCAGGGCGTTCGAGGCGGCCATCGGGGCATGGGCGGAGGAGGTCCTGACGGCGCTGGCGGTCGCGCCTGGGGCGGGGCCGACAGCGGTGGCGGTGGACGGCAAGACGCTGCGCGGGAGCCGCAAGCAAGGGGCGGCGGGCAGCCATCTGCTCGCCGCCGTGAGTCAGAGCCTGGGGCTGCCGCTGGGGCAGCAGGCGGTGGACGAGAAGACCAATGAGATCCCGGTGTTCCACGCGTTGCTGCGCGCCCTGGTCGTGGAGGGGCGTGTGTCTACGATGGACGCGCTGCTGACCCAGCGCGCCGCAGCCCGTGCTATTGTGGACGGCGGGGGTGATTAGGTGATGGTGACCAAGGATAACCAGCCGCGCCTGCGCGACGACGCGGAGGTGCTCCTGGCCTCACCGCCCCATGGCGGCCCGCCCCTGACCACGGCCGGCACGGTGGACCTGGGCCATGGGCGCATCGAGCGGCGGCGAGTGACGGCGCGCGCTGTGCTCCCCGGGGACTGCGACTGGCCCGGCGCGCGGCAGGTCTTCATGATCGAGCGCCACACCACACACAAGAAATCGGGGCGGGAGCGGCACGAGGTGACGTACGGCGTGACCAGCCGTCGCCCCGAGCGGATGAGCGCCCCGGCGCTGCTACGCCTGGTGCGCGGCCACGGGCACATCGAGAACGGGGTGCACTGGGTGCGCGATGTCACCTTCGATGAGGACCGCTCCCAGGTGCGTACCGGGTCCATCCCCGCGATCCTGGCCACCGTACGCACCACGGCCATCGGCCTCTTCCGCCACGCCCGCGAACCCAACATCGCCGCCGCCTGCCGCCACTGCGCCGCCCAACCGGCGGTCGCTCTCGCCCTCATCGGTCTCTTACGAGATTGAAATGGCCCTGCGCGCCCACCATAGGTGCAGCGTGGAGGGGTGGCCGTGGCGGATGCTCTTCTCGCGCGCCGAGGCCGCGTTGATGGCGTCGAGCGGCAGCGCCACCTCGATCAGTTTTTTGCGGTAGATCATGCGTTGGCCTCTTTCATCGCCCACTATACTATCGTAATCGTCGGTTTGAGTCTCTGCGCGGCGCGCTATGGTACGGACGGAGGGTGTGGTGCGGGCGGAGGGCAGACCAGGGCGCGGGCGAAAGCGTTGTATTCGGCGCTGGGGAGGCAGGCCTCACGCAGCAGGCTTTTAGCCCGTGCGTCACCTTGATCGGCGCGTTTCTGGATAGTGAGCAGCATGTCGACATAGCGGCTCCGATGCTCGATGAGATCTTTACGCCCGCGTACCCCGTTCAGGTCGAAGATGCGCACGACCTCGCGACCTCGCGCGTCGGCGCCGTAAACATTGGCCGATCTGGCCGCCGGGTCCCAGTCGAAGAGTAAGTGTAAGCCGGGGACATCCACAGTCGGATCGATCAGGAGGGGGTTGCCGCCCGCGTCGAGCGGAAAGCTCACCCCTTTGTGCCCGGCGTCGTTGCAGATGTCGCACGACAGGAGTAAGTTGTTCCAGTCGAAGGTCAGGTGTGTGTAGAGTGGATCGCCCTTGGGGCGGAAGTGCTCGATGGCGCCATACGTGACGACCGTGACCTTGCTCTCGCAATACGCGCACTTACCGTGGAACATGCGCACGAGCGCATCCTTGACCGCCGGATGCCTATACTTATTCCTAGCCCCTTCGACTTGTGCCCGCGTCGCGCCGGGATTGGTTACGGCGGCTCGCAGTTCACGGAGCCATCGCAGGCCATTGTTGGCCAATGCGGGCGGCGCGGGGGGCCGACGGACGGGGATCACGACAGGACGGACTCCAAATAGGCCTCCATCCGCGCCTCCAAGCTCCCCGGCTCCGGAGGGCCGCCCACGGGCCTGGCCTGCCGCATGAAGAGCTCGATGTCCGCGTACTCTTCTCGCTCACGCGCGGTGAGTGGTACATCGGATGCGACGATGCGACTGCGGAGCTCATGATAGCGCCTGAGCTTGTCGTCGGTGGCGGGCGAGTGCGTCGATTCGAGCCCGAAAGCTGGGCTCCGCAAGGCATGGTCGACGTCGTACGCCGAGAGGTCGTCGATTGGTGTCACCCTCGTTTCACCCTCGACCATCTCCAGGTGCAGCGTGCAAGCGTCTTCGCCCGCCCCGATCGCGATGAGCGGGCTGTGGGTGGCGACGAAAAATTGCAGTCGCGGGAAAGTAGCCCGGAGCCATCCGGCGATCTGTCGCTGCCACGAAGGGTGCAGGTGGGCATCGAGCTCGTCGATCAGAACGACGCCGGGCGCACGCGTTGGGTCGTCGAGGCCCGGATAGGCCTGCATCAGGCGCCAGATCAGGTCCCCGGCGAAGGCCACGATGCTGCGGTATCCATCCGATAGCCCCGCGCGCGGCACGACTTGCCCGTCGATCCGGAACCGGGCTGCTCCATCGAATGAAACGTCGAGGATGCGCGCGTTCTTAGGCAGGAGTTCGGCGATGGCCGTCTCCCCCACGGCGCGCATCCAATGTGCAGTGTCGTCGTTGGGGTTCTTGGCGATGCGGTAATCCAGGGAAACCATCCAGCGGTCGAAGGTGTTGAGCGCGCGATCCTCGTCGAACAGCGTCGCGAAGCCACTCGCGCGCGTCGGCGGATCGAGGGTGAGGCTGGGGACGAGGATGCCGTCTACCCTGGGGAGGCGGCGGAAAGGACCGTATCCGGCGGCGAACCAGCCGGGCGCCCCCGCCGCGAAGGCGTTGGCGCGCAGCCAACTCAGCGTGCGCGAGCGCTGCTCGATCAGCACAGGCTCCGTGTACGTTTCCCGACCGACTTTGAGCGGCGATGCGCCGGTCATCGAGTAGGATAATGTGACGTCGCCGCGGCCGGTAGGATGGTTAGAATGGTCGATGAGGGCGGCCATCCCACCATCCTCCCACTCGCCATACAGTGTGGTGGCGAGCCTGCCTACCCGCGCAGGGTCACGCACCCAGCCATCCGGCCGCGGGAGCAACTCTGTAGCGGCATCCGGACCGGCCAGGAGGAGCGCTAGCGCCTGGAGGACCGTGCTCTTGCCGGCGCCATTTTCGCCGAGCAACGTCACCCAGCGATGTGGCGAGTCTCGGCGCAGCTTGGCATCTCGCGCGAAGTCTAAGACTTGTCGCCGGAAGCACCTGATGTTGTCGAGCGCCAGGCTATCCACCAACACGGGCGCACTCCTCATTGCAGGGAGGTTTGGATATGTCCTTAGTGTACGTCACTTTGTAGAAAGAGATGGACATCATGCCGGCGTCTCAGAGCGGGCCAGCAGCTCGCCCAGCTTGTAGACGACGGCGCTGGCCCCGAAGTCGGGCTCGCGGCGGAAGGGGCGCCGCACGTAGCGCGGCGCGCGCGCCGTCCCCCCATCCCCGCATGCGGCGACCTCCACGACTGCCAGGATGAAGTCGTCGGGCTTGTTGAGCCCGGTCAGGATCTCGTTCTTGGTGACGATCACGGCGTCCGCGCCCTCGGTCCGCCCTTTGACCTCGATGAAGCGCAGCCGCCCGTTCCCCGGCGCGGCCGACTCGATGTCGTAGCCCCTGTTCTGGGCGCTGACGTCGCGCGGGTCGAAGCCCAAGGCGCGCTCTGCCGCCAGCACCGCCTCCATTGCCAGACGTTCGACCTCGGCGGTCTCGTGGGCGAACAGGCGCGGGTCCGGCGTGGATGGCGGCGACGCGGCGGCGAGGCGCGCCAGCAGGCCCGCCGGGACGATGAGCGCGCCGCCCGTCAGCACCGGAGGGAGGGCCGAGATCCGGCGCTCCTCGTCAAGCTCACGCAGGCGCCGTTGCAGCCGGTTCTCAAGCTCGTCCGCGCGGCCGCGCGCGCGCGCCGAGTTGATCCGCGGCGTCTTGCCCGCCTGCTCCCGCGCCTTCAGTTCCTCGGCGCGGCGATCCCAGTACATGATCTCCTTGCTGAGGCGGTCCTTGACCGCCGTCGTGGTGCGGCGCACGAGTCTTCCCTGTGTTCGCGCACGTCCGCCAGGTGCGCCGGTACGAGGGCCTGCGCCGCGTACCCGAGCACAACGCCCGCGAGATCGGCGCGCAGCCAACTCTCGTCGAGCGCGTCCGCGACGGCCGCGCGCTCCGCGTCGCTCAGGGGACGGTAGTCCAGGTAGGGCGCCGGGCCAGCGTCGCGGACGCGTCCCGCCTTATCTATCTCGACGAACTGCATCCGCTTGGAGATGACGCGCCGGGCGCCGCCGGCGTCGCGGCGCGCGTCCTGGATGGCGTGTTCCAGGTAGAAGAGCGCCCGCGCCTCCGTGCCCGCGTCGTTGTCGTCCACCAGCATGGCGCCACGCGTGAGCAGGTCGCGGTAGAGTTCCAGCATGAGGCTGATCGTGGCGTCGAGCAGCGGGTGTCCGGGACAGACGAAGGTCGCCGGGGGCTTGCCGGGGACGTTGATGGCCTCCTTCTCAAACGTGATGCGCTCGTAGGCGCGCACGATAGGATCGCCCACGCCGATCTCGCGGGCGCGGGTGCGGGTGGCCGCCGGGACGTAGGTTATCTCGTACCGTTCCGGTTCGCGCCTGGCGATGGCGCCGCCGAGCAGACGGAAGGCCTCGAGGAAGAACGCGGCGATGAAATGGGGTTGCAGCCGGCGCGCGTCGGCGCGCTCCATCTCCGCGCGGATGCGTGTCACGCGCGACGTGTCCATCGTGTCGCCCGTCAGGGCGTGCTCCTCGATCAGCGCGACGAGGTGGCCGCGGTCGAGGGCATCGTCGACGACCCTGGTTAGGCGCGCCCGCGTTTCGGGCTGATCGCCGTAGCGGATGGCGTCGAGCAGCAGGTGGCGGAGCGGCGTTTCGCCGAAGACCTGGCCCAGCACGTCGAAGACCTGGCCGCCGAGGGCGTCGCGCTCCTGCTCCAGCTTATAGAGGAGTTGGCCGAAGACATCCCCCTCGCGTGTCCCCGCCGCGACCATGTTCCAGAGATGGCAGACCTCGGTCTGGCCGATGCGGTGGATGCGGCCGAAGCGCTGCTCGATGCGGTTGGGGTTCCACGGCAGGTCATAGTTGACCATCAGGTGGGCGCGCTGTAAGTTGACGCCTTCGCCGGCGGCGTCGGTGGCCACCAAGATCCGCACGTCTTTGTCCTGTGTGAACGCCTCCTGCGCCCGCCGGCGCTCCTCTCGACCCAGGCCGCCGTGTATGGCGACGACGGCCTCGGGCCGGCCGAGCAACGTCGCGATGCGTTCGCGCAGGCTGTTCAAGGTGTCGCGATGCTCGGTGAAGATGATGAGTTTGCGCCGCGCGCCCTGAGCGTCGAACATCGCGGCGTTGCTCTGCAACAGCTTGGAGAGTTCCTCCCACTTGCGATCGGTCCCCGCTTGCCGCACCCGCAGCGCCAGCCCTTCCAACCTGTGCAGCGATTGGATCTCCGCGCGCAGCTCGGCGACCGTGCGCGCGGCCGACGCCTCGGAAACGACCTTTTCCTCGATCGCCTCGACCTCCGCGGAGGGCGCATCGTCCAGGTCGTCCAGATCCTCTACGGAGAAGTCAGACTCCTCACTCCCGGTCACTCTCCCGCCGTCAGGGAGAGGGGCGCGGGGGGGAAGGGCCGCGGCCTTGGGCGCCTCCGCCTCATGCAGCCGTTTCTCCAGGCGCTCGTGGCGTCGCCTGAGCGATTGGTAGATGGCCTCGGGCGAGGAGGCCAGACGCCGTTGCAGGATGGTGAGGGCGAAGCCCACGGTATTACCGCGGCGGTCGCCGCCTTCTCCCGCCGGGCGCTCGGCGCGGTTCATCTCTTCGCGCACGTAGGCGGTCACTTCCTTATAATAGAGCGCGTCTTCGGGACCCGAGAGCTCGTAGGCGACGGTGTAGGCCAACCGTTCGGGGAAGAGGGGCGTATTGTCGAAGGTGACGAGCTTCTCCTTGACGAGGCGGCGCATGAGGTCGGAGGTGTCGACTTTGTGGACGCCGTCGCGGAAGCGTCCCTCGAAGCGGTCGGTGTCGAGCAGGACCATGAAGAGCTGGAAGTCCTCTTCCTTCCCGTTGTGCGGCGTAGCCGTGAGCAACAGGAAGTGGCGGCAGAGCGAGCCGAGCAGTTCGCCCAACTTGTAGCGCTTAGTCTTTTTGACCTCGCCGCCGGTGAAAGAGGCCGACATCTTGTGCGCCTCATCGCAGATGATGAGATCCCAGTCCGTCAGCTTGAGCTTGGCCTGGATCTCGTCGTTACGGCTCATGTGATCGAGCCGGCTTATGACAAGGTTCTTCTCGGCGTAGGGGTTGCCCGAGCGGGACGCCTCGACGGACTCGCGCGTGATGACCTCGAACGGTAGGTTGAAGCGGCGCCACAATTCGTCCTGCCACTGCTCGACGAGCGACCCCGGACAGCAGATGAGGCAGCGTTGCAGGTCGCCGCGCGCCAGCAATTCCTTGATCAGCAGCCCGGCCATGATCGTCTTGCCGGCTCCGGGGTCGTCGGCGAGTAGGAAGCGCAGGTGCTGGCGCGGCAGCATGTGCTCGTAGACGGCCGTTATCTGGTGCGGCAGCGGATCGACGATAGACGTATGGACGGCGAGCCGTGGGTCGAACAGATAGGCCAAACGAATGCGCCGCGCCTCGGACACCAAGCGCAGCAAGGCGCCATCGCCGTCGAAGCTCCAGGGACGGTCGCCGGTCGCGAGGTCGAGGGACGATTCGCGGTCGCGATAGACGAGTTCACTGCCTAGATGGCCGTCGACGTCCTTGTACGTTAAGTTGACGCACGCGGAACCGTACCACGCCACATCGACGACCGTGACCGGCCGATCGGACAGGATGCCCTTGACCAGGGCGCCCCTCGTCAGTTCTTCGAGCGTCACCATATAGACTATTCCTTCACCCGCGGCGTTACTTTATCATGATGATCATCTACTCGCAGGGCGCGCGGCAATGTACGCATCATGCGTCGGTTGATAACCGAGGACGCGTCTATCATGCCGTAAGGGCGCGGCGAAGCCGGGGGTAGGATTCCTGTGGTGAGTTCATTATACGACAACGGGCAGGCCGTCGCCCCTGTTATCAAGGGGGCGACGGCCTGCTCGTGACGGTCGTGCGTGTACTACTGCGTGCGCGGGTCGCGGTGATCGTAGGGCGGCCACCGCTCAGCGGACGAGCAAGACAGGGCAGTCGGCGAGGTGCGCGATCTTATGGGCGACGCCGCCCAGGAGCACGTCGCTCACGCGCGAGTCGCGGTCGCCGACGATGATCAGAGTGGACCCGTTGGCCCGCGCGATGTCGAGGAGTTCGCGCGCCGTCGAGCCGGCGCCTGGTCCAATTTGCCCGTTTGCCTTGATCCCCGCATCACGCAGGCGGGTGACAGCGCCGTCGACGAGCGCCGCGGCATCCTCCTCGCTCTCAACATGTACAGACGGCGGCAGGGCGCTGGGCCTGGCGGTGGCTGCAACCATAGCCGCGGGTCTCTCGACTTCCCGGACGTGCGCGACTAGCACCGTTGAATGAAATTTCAGAGCCAACTCTTGCGCTGCCGCCACGACCTTGGTAGATCGTTCAGGATCGCTGTCGATGGCCGCCACGATTCTCTCGAACATGTACCCATCCCCCTTTCTCTCTCCGTGTCTCCGTGGTGAATAATTTGGTTACCTGGCGGGGGCGGCGCTGGTTCCACCAACCGGCTGCGACACCGCCGACAGGGGCGTGGAGATGTCCTCGAGCGACTTCCGCTCGGCATTCACGCCGAAGAACCAGGCGATCACCCCACCGGCGATCATGACGGCCGCGCCCACGAAGAAGCCGATGGTCAGCGGCCCGCGGCTAGTTCCAGTACCAACCAGGGCGCTGAAGATCGTTGGCGCGGCCACGCCCCCGGTCAACTGCGAGATGGCGAAAAAGAAGGAGATGGCCTGTCCCCGCAACTCCAGCGGGAAAATCTCGCTGACCGTGAGGTAGGCCGAGGAAGCGCCCGCCGAGGCAAAGAAGAAGATCACGCACCAAAAAACCGTTTGCGTGACGGCGGTGAGCGCGCCCTGGTCGAACAGCACGGCGGAGATCGCTAGCAGGATGCCCGACACACCGTAGGTGAGCAGGATCATCTTGCGGCGGCCGATGGTGTCGAACAGGGGGCCGATGAGCAGCGGGCCGAGCAGATTGCCTGCGGCGAAGGGGAAGAAATAGTAGCCGAGTTGGGCTGGGGGGACGTGATAGAAGTGGCCCAGGACCAGAGCGTAGGTGAAGAAGATGGCGTTGTACAGGAACGCCTGCGTCACCATCATCGAGAAGCCCAGGAACGACCGCGACGGATACTCCTTGAGCATCGTCCGCGCGATTTCGATATAGGAAACGTGGCCGCGATCGGTCACCTCCAACGCTTTGTTCTCCGGTACCGGGTCAAGATGCACACCCTCATGCTCCACGCGCGCCTCGATCTCGTCGACGATGCGCTCGGCTTCTTGCTCGTGGCCGTGGGTCATCAGCCAACGCGGGCTCTCGGGAATCGCGCGCCGCAGGTAGATGATGATTAGGCCGGCGACGGGGCCGATGAAGAAACCGATGCGCCAGCCCACGTTGATCGGCAGCAGGTGCGGGTTGAGCAGGAAGATCGACGCCGCGGCACCGATCGCCGCGCCCGCCCAGTAGGTGCCATTGACCGCGATGTCGACACGGCCACGGTAGTGCGACGGGATCAACTCATCGATCGCGGAGTTGATGGCGGTGTACTCTCCGCCGATGCCCATGCCGGCCACGAAACGGAACAGCAGCAGGAACCACAAGCTGAACGACAGGCCGCTAATGCCGCTGGCGACCAGGTAGAGCCCCAGGCAGGCGACGAACATCTTCTTGCGCCCAATCATGTCCGTAATACGGCCAAAGACGAGGGCGCCCACGACTTCGCCGAACAGATAAACTGAGCCGATGAGGCCAACATCGGTGCTGGCCAGGTGCAGGGTAGCCCTATCTTGCAGCACAGTGCCAACAGTGGAGGCGATCTGGATCTCAAGTCCATCGAGGATCCAGGACACGCCCAGCCCGATGATGACCAGCCAGTGGAACCGGGTCCAGGGCAAGCGATCCATCCGCGCGGGCACCAAGCTCCGCACTGTTTTCGGCGTGGCCGCGCCGCTTGCCGCGCTCATTGTCCCGCCCCCCTCATTACCGGAGCCAGAATGTTCGTCGCCACAGTTTGCCGGTCGTCACACACCGCCGTACGACTCCCAAAGCCACGCTTCGCCGCGCCCATGATGCATCGCTCCTTTGCTCCGCCACATCCCGACGGCCTCGTCGCCGGTGTATGAGCGCGCAGCAGCAGAAAGCGTGCCAGGGACGGAGGCCGATGTGCGTCAACCAGGTTCCGCTAACTATGCCGACCGCGCTACTCGTTTGCGTGCACGATGCCCAACTGCAAGGCCTTGCGTACCGCCTGCCCGCGGCTGCTCACGCCGAGCTTGCTATACACGCTCGCCGCCTGGCTGCGTACGGTCCCATGCTCGCGGCCTAACGCCGCCGCGATGTCCTCGTAGTGCTGCCCTTCTAACAGTGCCTGGACTACCGTCCCGCCGCCGGTAACGGTTTCGGCGCCGGCCGCTGCGCCTGTAATGGTCCGGACCAACTCCTGAGCGCGGCCAGCCTTGGGCAGCGGGAGCCCACCGCGGCGGAAATCCAAAACGAGATCAACCTCGTCCAGTCCGAAGGGCTGTCCATCCAAGTGGTCGCCCACTACGTTGTCCCGATAATGCCGGTGTTGTACCATGGGCAGCAGGTATTGGCGTCAAACGTGCCTGCCGTCGAGTTCGCGGTCAGCGTGGGTAGTCCTTCGGCAGCGGCGAACGGCATGTCTGCCCCGAACGTCTACCAACGCATGGCGGCGCACCTCGAAAGCACGAGAAACAGTGTTAGGCCGGCAGATAGAACGGCGGGGACAAACGGAAGGACGGATGACGGATCGTTATGACAAACGACGCTCACAGCGGCGGAGGAGCCGGGATACCATGAAACGTCGACTTAAGTTTCGCCCTCGTGCTCGCCCTTGTGGTTGGGCTTGGCGCCGTGCTCACTACTATGAATACTAGCCCACGGGCGCCCGGCGGCCCGGTGTACACGCTGGCGCAGGTCGAAGCGGGCCTTAGCCAGCATCCGCAGGCGTGGGTGGGACGCACGGTACTGGTGCGCGCGCTCTTGCAGTATGAGCCCTGCCCCTGGCGCATTGCCAACGGCAACATCGGTCATACGTTCTTCAACCGCTACGAATGCTACCTTGCCCCCGCGTGGGTGGCTGATCTCCTACACAGCCACAAGGCGTTCACCTTTCCGGACCCCTTCCTCCTAGCCGCGGACCCACCACGAGCGCCCTCGTTCTTCTTTCATAGCCTGCCGCTAGTCGGGCGCTTCGTCCCACTTCCAACCTTGGAAGAGGTTGATGGGCCGTTGGACACCACGCCGCATGTGTACCGTATCCTGCTCGTACCGCCGCGCGACTGCAATCGGTACACGACGGGGGGCCTCATGCCCTGCCCGCGGGCGCGTTTCCTCGGACGCGTGCCGTGATCTATCTACCCAGTAGCAGGGAGGGTAGTGCTCATCTCAACGAGATGGGCACGGATCACACCAAAGTAGTATTAGTTGCCGCTACCAACTCCGTAGCGGTAGAGCCCCGCGGCGGTCGCGGCGTAGAGGGCGGGGTGTGGGCCGCTCACGAGAGCGAGCGCGGTGACGACCGTGGCGTCGCCACTCAACCCGGCTCCGAAGACGCCCCAGTGGGCGCCGCCATCGGTCGAGTGATACACGCCCGCGGTGGTGGCGGCGTAGAGCGTGGCCGCGCGCGCCGGGTCGAAGGCGAACGAGCCGACCTGGGCGGCGGGCGGTAGACCCGCGCTACGCCCTTGCCACGCCACGCTCCCTTGGACCAAGGTTGCGACGTAGGCCCCCGTGTCGAGCGCGCCAAGGTAGACCACGCGCCCGCCAGGCGCGACCGCGACCGACAGAGCGCTGGCGCTCGCGGGCAGCCCACGCGCTTGTGTCGTCCACGAGGCGCCTCCATCGTCGCTGCGCACGACTGGGCGTGGCCCGCGCGGGCCGGGGCCGGGGTTGACCCCCGCGATGACGAGGGCGGGCCGCGCCGCGGGCCACACCAGTGAGGTAACAGCCGCCGCCCCGCTATCGTAGACCTGGCGCCACCGCGTCCCCCCTGCCCCCGCCTCTATATCATCTGAGCGATAGACGCCGCCGTCGCCGCCGGCTAATAGCACGATGTGACCCGCCAGGTGCGCGGCCAGGGTGTAGATCGCATGGGTTTCCAGCCCGGCGGCGCGCCAGTGCGCCCCGCCATCGGTCGAGCGGTAGATTCCGCCGCCGGTGGCCGCGACGAGCGAGCGGTCGGGCAGAAAAGTGAGCGACCACACTTCGCGCGCCGCGTCAGAAAGGCCGTCCGAGGCGGTGGTCCAATGCGCCCCGCCGTCAGTCGAGCGGTACACGCCGTCGACCGTGCCTTCGTAGAGGAGCGTGTGATTGTCCGGAGCGGCGGCGAGCGCATGCGTGATAAGGACCGGACCCACGTCCCGCCATCCATAGACGTTCGGCGTGCGGCGCGGCGCGGCGGTAGCCGTGGCCGTACGGGGCGCTGACGGCGCGGGCGTCGTCAGCGCGAACAGCGCCGTGGCGACGCCCGCGCCGCGCCGCACGCCCACGATCAGACTCCAATGGCCGCCCGCGGGCAGCGCTAACCGCGCGCGGTAGTGTCCGATTCCAACGTTCATCGCGGTGACGGAGGGCACGCTTAGCGCGCGCGCCTCCAGTGAGCGCGCTGTCACCGTGACCGTCGTCGCGTTCACCGGCGCGCCTGCGGCGTCGCTCAGACCAATGTCAATAAGACTGGCCACGCTGCCGCCGCTTCTAATGGGGTTGGCACGCAACAGCACGGTCGTCGCGCCCGCCTGCGCGATGGCGACACGTGGGTCGCGCAGGCCGGTCACGGTGGCCTGTCCCTGTTGGGGGTATAGATCGGCGACGGCCCCACATAAGAGCGCCAGCGCGGCCAGTACGGCGGTGGCGCCCACGGCGCGCCGGACGATGCGCAGCAACGCGTCGCGCCGCGGCGCGAGCGAGGGGGCGCGACGCACGCGCAGCGTGACCTGCAGCAGGCGGCGGCGTGGTCCCAGCAGGCTCCAGGCGCTGACGGCGACGATGACGAGAAGCAGCACACCTCTGATGGGGACGGCGACGTTCGCGACGGTGGCGAGCGGGGAGGCCCGTGATTCTATGCCGGGTCGAGGTCCGGCGTTTCCGGCGTAAGCGGCGTCCCATAGCCCGGCGGCGACGAGCATGGCGATACTGAGCAAGGCGACGGGCGTGAAGCGGTTGAGTCTCGTGAGTAAGGCCATGGGCCGGCGACTGCTTTTGACAAGCAACATAGACGGAACGACAGTCACGGCCAGGACGATAGTCCCACCGAGCCAGAGCATCGTAGCGGCCAGGCGCAGCGCCGCGATCGCCGCCATGAGCGGCGTGGCGCCGTCGGGGCCAGCCGTGGCGGCGGCGAGTAAGACCCCTACCGCGAGGATCGCGGAAACGCGCAGCCAGGCGTCGCGTGAGAGCCAGACGCGCGGCCGCCACACGGGAGCCACGATACCCAGGGCTTGCCGGTTGGGACGCGGCGCGCGTTGCGGGGCGTCCGCGCGGCCGCGGCCGACCTCGCCGGCGGCCCATAATGACACGACGAGGAGGAGCCACTGCGCGACCGAGGCCACGCCGTATCGCGAGCCGAAGAGCAACGCGCGCAGCCCTACCGCGCTAAAGGCCGTTTCGACGTCGCCCCTGGCCAGCGTCAGGGCGTTCACGCACACCTCAATCGCGAGCGTGACCAGCAGCGCGACGACCGCCCACAGGGCCACGATGCTGGAGCGGGCGCGCGTCCGCTCCAGCATGCCCACGTCCTCGGGCCGCACGCGGCGGCCGCGCAGCACATGCAGCAGCATCGTCAGCGACCCAATCCAGAGGGCCAGACCGAGTATGTGCGACCAGTGGACGAGCGCTAGCAGTACATCCATCGCGCGTGTTCTCTCCTACCCCTAGCGTAGCGCACGCGCGTGGATACGTGTATGCCTTTATGCGGAGGCGCCGACTGACCTGGCCTTAAAAGACCATGGTAGTGGACGGACCTTAAAAGGTCACGCTGGCGATAGCCGCGCCGACCGTGCGACGGGAGAGGGTGCGTTGCATCCACACAGATCTTTTAAGATCCGTGCCCTGCCATGGTCTTTTAAGGCCAATACGGTTTAGTTAAGGGCTCCGTAGGTAGCGGAGCGCCCAGCGGATCAGCGCCGTTGAGCGTAAATCGCCGCCAATGCAGGCCCTGTCGAGTCACCCATTCTGGCTTAACTAAACCGTATTGCTTTTAAGGCCAGGCTTCCGGGCGGGTTAGCAATTCGCCAAAACCGCCTCGCGCTCAGCCCGCGCGCCGCGCGGCGCTTTCGTCTTGATGAGCGTTAGCAACTCTGCGCGGTTGCGCCTCTCATATCAGAGATGCTCAATATATTCGGCATATTCACAGCAAATACGAATGATATTTTGCCAAAGGGCTTAGTGTATGTTATACTACAAAGTGTAAGGATACACATATCGACGACCACATGCGGCGCGTAAGCCGCACTACAAAGGACAATAAACGACCATGCATCTGTTACAAAACCCCGACTACGTGCTACACATGGCCAACACGCACATGCGCCAGCTACAGGCGGAGGCTGCGGATTACCATCAGGCCCGCTCCGTGCGCCGCGCTAGCCGCGTGCGCGCCCTCGTGTCCCGCACCCTCATCGCGGCGGGCGAGTCGCTGGCCTAATGTGTCTCGCGCATGTAGCGCAAGACCACGGCGTCGATGACATCCCCAACGGTGCCGCGTTCCTCTAAGTTCTCGCGCCCCATGTAGGCCGCCAAGGCGGCGCGCGTCATCGTATCCAGGCCAGCGTTGCCGGGCATCTCCCCGTCGCCTGCGGCCGTCCCCTCGTAGTCGCCCGTACGCGCCAGGATGGCGCGCAACTCGCGCGCCAAGGGCGCGTCGATCGGGACGAGTTCGCGCGGACCGGCCGGTGGGAAGTACAGTGTGTAGATCTCGACGATGCGCCGCAGCTCCGCGATCGGCGTGAGATGTTCGTCGACGCGCAGGTCGAGGTAGCGGTCGTTGTAGCCGCCGTATCCGGCGCCCTCGCGCACCACGAGCAGCGCGGCCGACTGCTGTCCGCGCCGGTCGCCGCCCGCCTCCTGCCCGGCTTCCAACGCGGTGAGTAGACGTTCACCGAGTGACCCCCTCGTTATCTCGAACGTCTCGGCCATGGCGTCGACCGTGGCCGCGCTCACCAGGATATTGCCTTGCGCGGCGTAGCCGTCGCCCACGCGGCCGCCCGCCCATGTGATGCAGCCCTCACCGGTGTACGTGGCGGCGCGGCCCCGCGCGTCGACGACGCCGGCCTGCCGGTCGGCGCGCCGGGCGTCGGCGGCGGTGAGGCGCTCCAGGACATCGTGCGGGGCGCGTCCCTCGCCAAGTAGGCGCAGCCCCTCGGGCCCATACATCGTGTTGGCGAGCGACTGCGTGGCCACGGCGCCGACCCCAGCGCGCGCCCACGGTACCACGGAGCCGACGGCGATAAACTTGCTCTGCACCGCCACGCCCAGTTCGCCCGTCGCCGTATCGCAGCCTACAATTGAGAATGTCATGGCCTGTCCCCTCTCTATTCTTCCCCCTCCATGGCCGCGTTCCCGCCGACGTGCCAGGCGACGCGGCTTCCCCCGGCCGCGCGTAGCGCCGCCGTAAGCGCCATGATGTCGAAGCGATGCGGGAGTTCTACCGCGAAGACGACGCATGTTTGGTTGTTCTCGTCTTGCTCCAACTCCAATAGCGACGTCTTGCGGCAATGTGTCATGAGCGCGTCGTATAAGCTCTGGAGCGTAGCATCGCCCGAGAACGAGAGGCGGACGACCCAGGCTTCCAGCGCGCGGCGCGGGAAGCGGACCTCGATCCGCCGCAAGGCGATCAACGTCGCCAGGATTATGATGGTGGTCGCGGCCGCCATCGTGTACAAGCCCGCTCCGCTAGCCACGCCCAGTGCGGCGGCGGCCCAGATGCCCGCCGCCGTGGTCAACCCTTTGATCGACCCACGTTCTTTGAGGATGGCCCCGCCGCCGATGAAGCCGATACCCGTGACCACTTGCGAGGCGATGCGGTCGGCGTTTGGCGCGGCCGACGCGAAGGCGTAGGGCGAGATCAATGTGAAGAGCGCTGAGCCCACGCCCACGAGGATGTGTGTCCGCATCCCCGCGGCCTTACCAGTGAGGGCGCGCTGCAATCCCACGCTGCCCGAGAAGAGCAGCGCGGCCAACAGCCGGATGATGATCTCTTGTGTGTTTATCATGAGTTCTTAGTTGTTAGTTGCCAGTTGTCGGCTGATACCTTGATACGTACTATATCCGCCTAGCAGTCTGTCGGAGAGAACGAAGCTATGGTTTGCGTGAGGGGAGTGCGGCTGTGCGGGTGCGGCATCCAATCAGCACCGCGTGTGATCGGGGCGCGGCCACCGGCGGGACATGGCTGCGGATG
>JAABVA010002787.1_pt1 | contig 17091 bp, 20 predicted proteins | sample 5560331 | NCBI WGS metagenome assembly JAABVA01 (sample SAMN12812661, study PRJNA571458) | rock metagenome | isolation source: Antarctica rocks | place: Antarctica: Victoria Land, Mt New Zealand sud | collected 2016-01-07 | reverse complement strand
AGCGGACCGCCCGCGGGTTTCGAAGCCAGGCCAACTACCAGCGTCGTATCCTGCTCGCCAACGCGGCAACCGCCGCGTGACCGACCATCCCCGAACCACCGAATTCACGCTTCACCGCGAAGAGCCATCATTGCCTTCGGCAGGTCAGCGAACAGGTGGGCGTCGCGTACGAGCTCGGTGTGCGGCCGACTGGTGTTGCCGATGAACACCGTCGAGGCCTCGGCGACGACAACATCGCGTCCACGCGCGAACGAGCCGGACTCCATGTAGTCCTTGAGCATCTGGACGACGGTCGAGTCGGACAGCTCGAGCGAAGCGACCTCGTCGAACGCGACGACGTCCCAGTTGCCGAGCAGGCCGACCCGCCCGGTCGCGTTGTTCGCGAACAGCTGGGGAACGGTGACCTTGCCACCGGATACGAGGATGGCGTTGGGTGACTGCTCGCGGTAGATGAACGACTTGCCCGTCCCCAGGGCCCCAACTCGATGAGGTTGTAGTTGCGCTCAACCATGGGGATGAGGGTGAGCGTGAGCAGCTTTGCTCGCAGGTCATAGTGTGACGGCTCGAGGCCGACGGAGCGGACGAGAAGGTCGAGCCACTCGTCACGGGAGAAGCGGGCTCGGCCGGCGACGTAGTCGTCGAGATCGAATGTGGCGACCTGAATCGGCTTGAGGGCCTTGACGTAGAAGGGCCGAAGCGGCTTCTGGTCCTCGAGTTCGTTGTAGACTAAGTCGACCTGGCACCAAACGCCACCTTGAAGCAGGCGCTCGTACCGCTTGACGACGTCTTCCTGGATGTGGACCCACCGGTCACTGAAGTTGGTGAGCGTCGCCCAGAAGTGATTTTCGGCGAGGCGCGCCTCGGCCTTGTCGATGATGCGGTGCTTGCCTTTGAACTTCACCTTGGCCTTGGCGAGCTCGGCCTCATCGGTCCGGATGAAGTTGTCCTGCAGCGTCTGATTGACGATCACGAGGCCTTGGTCGACGACCTCAGCGTCATCGGACGCGCAGTACTTACCCAGGCAGAAACTCGAGCACGTGGACGGGCACGTTGTGCCCAACCTTCACACGCCGAACGAGGTCCTTGCGCACGACCCGCCCTGGGAAGACGTCGTTCGCGAGTCGGTCGAGCTGCTCCATCTCCGTCATTGCTCGTCCTCGTCGAGGTCGTCGTCGAACGTGGACACCGGAGCGGCAACCTTGACTGTCGCCTTCCCTAGGGTCATGTCGGTGCGGGCGTCAAGCACCTGTACCTCGACCTTGTCGTTCGGGTCGAGCCGCTTCGTCACCTGGAATACGAGGCGCACATCATTGCTCGCTGGCTCGACCGTTCCTGATCCGGGGTCGAAGCCGTCGCCACTGACGACATGCGCGACAACGAGGTCCTTGCCCCGTCGCGCGACGGCCCGGGCGACGACCGAGGCAGTGAACGGTTACCGCTGAACGAAACCGTTGCCGCGAACACGCCAGTGGAGATGACGCCACCTACGACGTCGACGTCCACCTTGATCGAGCCGGTATCGGCCGGCACCGCGAGGTCAGCGACGACCACGGGCACGACGAGCTCCTGTGGGGATAGTCCGCCGTGGAAGAACTGCTTCGACCCGCCAGCCTTGAACAGGGCGAGGCCCCGGGGGACGAGGAGGTCGAGGTCGCTCGAGGCACCGGTCGAGGCGAGCGCTACCCGCACGACCGAGGGATGGTCGACACCGCCGCGGCCGATCCACGCCCGGCGAAGGCAGCTCGCCGCTGCCCCCCTTGGGCGCGTCGATCTTGTAGGCGTCGCCTAGCCGGCGGCTGAGCGAGATGAAACCGTGGTCGGCGGTGATCACGACCCGGCGCACGCCGGCCTTCGCCAGCTTGGCCACGACGCGGGGGAGCGTTGCCTGCGTCCCAGAGCACCAGGAGTTCGCCCATGTCTTCCTGGCCGGCAGGCAGCCGTTTCTTAGGTCGTCGCGACACACGATCCGACGATCGGTCATGCGCCCGGGCACGCCGATCGAGAAGGGTCTGGATCGTAGCCGACACGCGGCCCGCCCTGAATCGGTCCGGCGGCCACCTAAAATGTAAGGTCTAGGCGTTGGGCGAGTTGCGCCCAAAAGGAGCCCTGACGACTGATCGTCGGGGCCTTTGTACTGCTAGAGGGGCAGTTCCCAGGACTGCCCGGCACCTCTGCGTTTCAGCGTCACACATTTAATCTGACCGCGTGCGGTCTACGAGCTGGCTCGAGACCTTGGTTTCACGTCAAGCGCTCTCATCGCGCAGTTGCGTGCTGATGGTGAATGGGTTGCGTCGCACCTGAGTGTCGTCCCGGAACCCGTCGCGAATCGTCACCTCCTCCGGCGCCGAAGGCTCAGCCGTCAACGACCGTCAATCGGCGTAGACGAGCGCCATCGACACACTCGAATGGCCCAGGACCTTCATGATCGTGTGCAGTTTGGCGCCGCGCTCGGCGAGCTGGGTTCCCACGGTGTGCCGGAACTGGTGGGCGGTGATGGTGCCGCCGCCGGGCGCCGGCGCGGCCACCAGGCAGGACCAGGCCCACCTGTTTGCAGGCCCGCTGGATCGGGGTCTCGAACAGGTAGAAGGTCGACAGCAGCTGGCCGTGACGCATGAACAGATACCGCACCGGTTGACCGGTCAAGTCGTCGGTGAACGGCCGTTCCGGGCCGAGCCAGGTCCGGTTGACCGTGGTCCCGGCCAGCTTCGTGCCCGGCCCGTCGAAGTCCAACGTCGCCACCGTCAGCGTCATCCGCTGCCGTGGCCGCCGCGACGGAACAGCGCGCAGGTACTCCAGCAGCGCCAGCGCGTCCGGGGGCGTGAACCGATCCCAGCTCAGACCACGATCGGCGAAGAATCGCCACAGGTGCCGCAGGTCGTAGGCACAGGAGACCAGCGTGTTCGGCGAGTACCCACGGGCAGCCAGGAAGCGCAGGAACCCCGACAACGCCACGATCGGCTCGCCCGCCTCGTCGAGGAGCTCGACCAGGCGCGAACCGTCCTCCCGACGCACGTGCAGGACCTGCATGGCCGCCTTGGTAACAGTGACGTATGACAGCTTTCCCCCCGCGGGCGGCACGACAGGACGTGAGGTGTCCAGGTAACGGCATAGCCAGCGGTGTCGGTCATGAGCTCGTGCGAATCAAGGGAGGTCTGCTGCTCGAGGAGTCCATCGGTACAGCGATGATCTCCGCACATGCCGACGCCCCTCTTGCACTCTTCCAAGATACTGAATACAGTGTCCCGGAGTTAGGCTTCGCCTTCTGCAGTTGGTGCTACCCCGGATCAGCCGCCGGGACGTGTGATCTCGTGATGGGAGGCGTAAGCATGGACATGGGGCTGAAGGACCGCGTGGCACTGGTTACGGGTGCAGGATCGGGCATCGGTCTGGCCACTACACGCCTATTGGCGTCAGAGGGGGCCCGGGTAGTGGCGGCCGATCTCGACCCGAACCTTGCCGAGGGACCGGCGGTCCTGACAGTTAAAGTAGACCTGAGCGTCGCAGGAGGCCCGGAAGCAGCGGTTGCCAGAGCAATAGACGCATGGGGCCGCATCGACATCCTTGTGAATAATGTCGGGCGCTTGGAGTTTCGGGATGGCTTTCTCTCAGTTTGTGACGACGAATGGAAGAGCATTCTAGACTTGAACTTCTTCAGCACGGTGCGCGCATGCCGCGCAGCCCTGCCTCATATGCTTGCTCAGCGCTCAGGAGCAATTGTGACTATTGCGTCGGATCAAGGGCGCCAACCGGAACCTTCCTCGGTGGACTACTGCGTCTCAAAGGCAGCGTCTCTCATGCTGTCGAAGGCCTTGGCCAAGGAGTTCGGGCCGATGGGCGTCCGCTCCAACTGTGTATCTCCCGGCCCGACGCGCACACCTGCCTGGGATACCCCTGGAGGTTTTGCCGACTCTCTGTCAGAGCAATACTCGATGGATAGAGACGGTGCTGTTGAGCATTTCGCGAAGTTTGTGAAGATGATTCCTGCCGGCCGACTTGGTAAACCCGAGGAGATCGCCTCAACCGTTGCCTATCTTGCCTCGGACCTAGCGCTCTACATTAATGGTGCCGATTATCGTGTCGACGGCGGCCTAGTGGCGGGAGTCTAGCTTGAGTGAGGACGGCATGGACAAGACGCTGCGGTCTGAGAGCGGCAGGCGACGCTTGGCCGTCGTAACGGGCGGCGCAGCCAGCATTGGGCAGGCATATGCACAGCGCTTAGCGCAAGACGGTCATGATGTCGTCATCGCAGATCTGCAGGCTGCGGACGAGACGATCGGTCTAGTGGAGGCTGCGGGTGGCGTTGGTACGTCGATCCGCTGTGACGTCTCGCGAGAGGACGATGTTGCCAGCCTTCTCGATGAGGTGATGGGCCTACATGGCGCTGCAGATGTCCTCGTCCATAATGCCGGCATCTACCCGATTCATAAATTTGAAGACATCACCTTCACTGAGTGGAAGAGAGTCTTCGCTGTCAACGTCGACTCCCTGTTCCTTCTTACTCGGGCGTTCTTGCCGCCAATGAGACAGAAGCAGTGGGGTCGCATTGTGGCGCAGAGCACTACTGCGTTCCATGCCGGCGTCCCCGGTTTCGTCCACTACGTCGCCAGCAAGGGAGCGGTGATTGGATTTATCCGCACATTAGCGAGTGAGGTGGGAGTCGATGGTGTAACCGTCAACTCAATCGCCCCCGGCTTAGTTAGGACCCAAGGCACCACGTCAGGACCGCATGACAGGATGGGACTCTTCGAGGAGGTCATCAATACTCAAGCGATCAAGAGGACCCAGGTGCCATCGGACTTGGTGGGGGCATTGTCATACCTGGTCTCAGATGAAGCCTCGTTCGTTACCGGACAGACCTTCGCGGTCGATGGCGGGTTCGTCCGTACGTGAAGGATAAGAGTGAGCAGAGCCGAGGAGAGACGAGCATCCCTGGCGGATCAGCCCTACCGGACCCAGCTCCGACGAGTCTGCACGAACGCCCGCCTCTGATTCAGGTCTCCGGAGTCAGCAAGTGGTTCTCTTCCATCCGGGCCTTGGATAATGTTGACTTCTCTGTCAGGCCTGGCGAGGTGCATACCCTAGCCGGCGAGAACGGCTCCGGGAAGTCAACGCTCCTTAAGGTTATGGCCGGGGTGGTAAGGCAGGACTCCGGTTCCGTGATAAGTGGTGATTCGGAGCTGCCGCCCGGCCATCCAGCCGCTGCCCTTAGAGCAGGAATCGCACTGGTGACTCAGGAGGGCAGCCTCCTCCCAGACCTCTCAATCGCGGAGAACATCTACCTTGGTCATCGACAGGCTGTCCGTAACCACTTCATTAGTTGGAGGGCAACCCGACGCGCTGCTGAGGAGATTCTCGGCCGACTGGGACTAGACTTGGATGTCTCTCGCCTAGTCAGGACTCTGCCCAGCGATGCCCGCCAGATTGTCGAAATAGCTCGTGCAATGTCCATCGATATGAGAGTCCTCCTCCTTGATGAGCCCACGAGTTCGCTTGACGGGGATGAAGTGTCCAGGCTGTTCGCCGTGGTCAGGCACGTGCGGGACGAGGGTGTAGGTGTCGTCTTCATCTCGCATCGCATGAACGAGATGTTGGAGATCACGGACCGCGTCACTGTATTGCGAGATGGTGAGCATGTAGCCGAGGCCGAGATGGCGGTCGTGGACGACCAATGGCTGGTCCGCAAAATGGTCGGCCGCGATGTGCCGTCGTCGTTTCCCAGGAAACGTAAGAACCCAAGCTCGGTGAGTCTCAAGACGGTGGGACTAACTGACCGGGAGGGGCGCGTCCGCGACGTATCGATCGAGGTGCGGGCTGGTGAGGTCACGGGTCTAGCCGGCCTGGTGGGGGCTGGTCGCACGGAGTTGCTGGAAACCATTATGGGGGCGCGACCGCGGTCGCGAGGCTACGTGGAGGTGGAAGGCAACCGGCTTCAAGGAGGCCCGCGCGAGGCAATCCAGAGTGGTGTAGCGCTCCTGGCCGACGACAGAAGGGAGAAAGGTGTTGTCCCGGTTATGTCTCTGCGAGACAACATGCTCCTGAGTGGTCAGCAGCCGGGCATTAAGTTACGGCGCCCCCGCGAAGAGAATCGCGCCCTGCAACCCTGGATGGAACGACTGGCTGTCCGTGGCGGCGGTCTCTCTACTCCAATAGCTGGCCTATCTGGTGGCAATCAGCAGAAGGTACTGTTCGGCCGGATTCTCATGACGCTCCCCAAAGTGATCCTCTTCGACGAACCCACGCGTGGTGTCGACATCGGTGCTAAGGCCGAGCTCGCGGCTGTTATAGCTGGGCTCGCCGAGTCCGGATCGGCCGTCCTCATGGCCTCATCTGAACTGCCAGAGATCTTGGCCCTTTGCGACACTGTGCTGGTGATGAGAGCGGGTGAAGTGGTCGCGCAGCTGCCATGCTCAGGACTAACCGAGGAGCAAATTGTCCTGGAAGCAATCGGCGTGGGGTCCCGCAGTGCCTGACGAGGCTTCGTCTAAGTCGACCGTGTCGGTTAGGACGGATTCCACAGTGGCGCCACTACCTAAGCCGGCCCGCCCCCCTAACGCAACTCAGCCTCACACGTCCTTGAAGAGTAGCAAGCGGTGGCGCCTTCCTGCGTTAGTTACTGGTAACCCCATAGTTGTCCTATCCGCACTGTGGGCCGTGCTGTTCGCCTACTTCAGTCTGACTCAAGGCCACTTCCTCACGAGCGCAAACATCGCGCAGGTGATCGAAGAGAACTCCATAATCTTCGTCGTCGCAATGGCAGAGACGGCAGTCGTCCTCATGGGTGGAATCGATCTCTCCTCGGGTGGTCTGCTATCCCTGAGCGGGCTTATACTCGTGGTCAGTAACCACGGGGTTCCTGAATGGGCAGCTATCATCCTGACTGTTCTAGGGGCAGGCGCTCTAGGCGCGCTGGTTAACGGGCTTCCGATTGGGCTCGCCCGGATGAATCCTTTCGTGGTTACGTTAGGGAGTTCGTCGATCTTCTTCGGCCTTGCAGACGTTTTTACTCAGGGCAATACGTATGTCTTGAACCATAACTCGATCGCGTCTACGCTCGCGAACACCACAGTCGCGGCGGTGCCCGTCGCCCTGATTATCATGGCGTTGTCCCTCCTTGCGTTCTACGTCGTACTGCGCTGGACCTTCTACGGTCGAGACATCTACGCGGTCGGGGGAAACTCTCAAGCCGCTACGCTCGCCGGCGTCCGAGTTGGCACTGTCAGGGTTGTCGCCTACCTCTTGGTCGGCCTCAGCGTCGGACTCGCATCTGTTCTGCAGGCGGGACGTGTCGCGTCAGTATCGCCAACGAACGGCACAGGATTGGAACTGCTTGCGGTCGCTGCGGTACTGCTCGGCGGCACCAGCCTTGCCGGCGGGAAGGGTAGCGTCGTCGGAACGGCCATGGCCGTGCTCTTCTTAGCCACAGTAGATAACGGCTTAAGGATCAGCGGCGTCTCCTCCTTCTGGCAGAGCGTCGTGACTGGAACGATCCTAATCCTCGCAGTGGGACTCGAGCAGTTCCGAAGCCGCTTCGCCAGTCGAGGTGGCTCTCAGACTCCCAAAGCATCTGCTACAGAGAGGAACCATGCATCATGAGTACAAGACGGGCGCGTTTAGTATTCTGCTCGGTCGCGAGTACCGCGCTCCTAGTCGGGTGCGGAGGTTCAACCAAGGGTGCGAGTACCAGCGGTTCGCCGGCTACCGGGGGGAAGAGCTTCACGGTCGGCTACTCTGTCCCGACGGCGCAGAACCCTTTCCTGATGTCAATTGAGCAGGCCGCTGTCAAGACGATTGCTGCTGCAGGCGGTACCGTCAAGTTCCGTGACGGACAGCTGAACTCCAACAAGCAAGTCAGTGACCTCCAGGAATTCATATCCGATGGCGTCGACTCTGTCATCGTGGCACCTGCAATCGTCCCTGCGGCGGTCAAGGGGAAGTTCGCTCAGGCACGCGCGGCCAAGATCGGGGTCATCGCCTGGGACTGGGAGTTCAGTCCGAACACGTTGAATGGCGGCCCGCCAGCACCGCCAGTGCAGGCTCAAGTGACCGCGGACCGGACTAACGTAGGTAAGGGGTTAGCTGACGCAATCGGCAGCCAGTTCCACGGCGGGGGTCAGGTGCTCTACGTCGGGCTGCCGTTTCCGGTCAACGGAACTGACCAGATGTTCAACACCTTCCAGAAGGAACTGGTCGCCAAGGGAGACAAGCTACTCAGCCGGGTCAATAACGGCCAAGACAACGCTGCAGGGGCGAGACCGTTGGTCGACGGAGCCCTTACACAGTACCCGAATATCAATGCGGTGGTTACTTACAACGGCGGCAGCGCTATCGGCGCCTATCAGGCGACGAGCAGCGCGGGGCGGAAGAATGTACTTATCTACAACGCCCAGATCGACCAGTCTTCTGTTGCGCCGCAAAAGCAAGGGCAGATTGCAGAGCAATGGGAGCTGAACCCGGTAGAGATGGGAGTGCAACTGGGGAAGATGGCCATCGCCGAGCATCAGAAGGCCCCCCTCAGTAACTGGGCTAAGACCATTACGGTCCCGTCGCAGCCGTACACGCCCGCCACTATCGGGCAGTGGGAAAGTTATGACTCGAGGTTGGCGAAGCTCCCGTGACCTATGACGAGGCATTAGGAATGGGTGCTGAATGGACGGGAACTCGCCGAGAGGTAGCCGCTATGGCGGATAGGCGTGTGATGCCCGTTGAACCTGACCAGCGACACGGGGTCCCAGGGGCTCGCTCAATCGATCATATCGGCCTCACCCTCCCTGACCTCGACCAAGGCATTCGGTTCTTCGTCGATGTATTAGGAGGTGAGCACATCTACACTGCGGGGCCATTCGCCTCACCGGACAGCGACTGGATGTCAATAAACGTAGGAGTCGCTGCGAGGGCGACACTGCGTCTGGCGATGATTCGCTTAGGAGCCACTCTTAACCTAGAACTCCTCGAGTATGGCATTCCAGGTGACCAGCCAGAGAGCGAGTGGCCGACTAATAGCGCGCCAGGGGCGGCACACCTCTGTCTATACGTGGACGACTTGCCCTCGGCCCTGGAATATATGCGTCGTACCGATGGGGTCACGGTCTTGGGCTCGCCGACAACTGTCGGTGGAGATATCGGCGCCGGGTCACCCAATGCAGGTGTGACCTGGGTCTACTGTGTCGCCCCATGGGGCTTGGTGATCGAGTTGATCACGTACCCCAACGGTATGGCTTACGAGGCGGAGCCCGGCGCCCGGCTGGTCGGGCCAGCGCCGGCGTGGCGAACTCAAGGGTGACCGACCTAGTGAAGGGTCTGCTGGCAGCCAATTTCAACGCTTCCGCTGGAGGTCGCGCGCCTTCGGTGAGTGGCCGAAGAGGGGGTACTTGACCGTGTACGTGAATGTGGATCTAGCGGCCACTTTTAATAGTGTGCAGTTGCGTGAACCCGATCATTTCCAGGAGTTCAAGGTCGTAGTTGTAGGACATAGAGATGAACGCACTTCCCTCGAGCAGGCCCTGCGGCCCTTTGGCCGGCTGGACAATGACGGGTATGCCTGGATAAGGCGTGACGCGGTCGAGCGATTGGCGGGGGAGCGGAGTACTAACCCGGACTGGTCTGGCTCCCTTGATGGCCTTGTCGCTTATGCGCAATCCCACGGCTGGGTCGACTCTGCTGGGGACCTCCGAGCTCATTGCGAGTGGACCGGCGAGGTCGCGTGAGCGCCGTACGGCTTGTTCAGCAAAGAGGACTATCCTTCTGATGACTAGCGATAATAGGAGTGGAAGCCCCCGCGTCTACAACGAAGCCAGCGACGCAATCATCGAAATTCTGGCTTCGAACGGTGTCACTCAACTCTTCGTAATGCCCGGAGATGCCTTCCCCTTAGTTGAGGCTGTGCTTCGACGCCAAGCCGCCGCGTTGCCCGCTCCACGCGTAGTCACATGCCTACACGAAATCTTCGCGCTGGCCGCAGCTCACGGCCATTTCATGGTGTCCAATCGCCCGCAGGCCTGTCTATTCCACGTTGACGTAGGTATGCAGATGGCCGGAGGAATGCTGCACAATGCACAACGCGGTCGAGCGGGAGTAGTAATTCTGTCTGGTCGGACGCCAATGACCCTCGATGGGAGCCGGAGGGGCGGTCGGGTCGTCGATGTTCACTGGATGCAAGACCGGCAGGACCAGGCCGGCTTAGCGCGCGATTATGTCAAGTGGAGTGTGGACCTCTACCGACCCGAACCGGTTCCGCAGGTGATCCAACGGGCCCTACAGTTGGCTGCCAGCGAGCCCGCCGGCCCTGTCGCCGTGACCCTGCTGAGGGAGATGCTGATGGAGCCGGCTACCTTGGCACTCTTGTCCCCCGACCGCTATGGGCCACCGCGGCCGTCGGTACCCAACGAAGAGGCTCTAACGGAGGTCGCCGAGCTGATCGCTCGTGCCCGGCGCCCTCTCGTCATCACCGGCTACGTCGGTCGCCGCGCGGAGGGCTTCCATGCCCTTGGGGAGTTCGCCCAAGCCGCAGCCATCCCGGTAATCTCAAGGGGTATACGGGCCAATCTGTCGTCTGACTCACCAATGTATCTCGGAACTGACCCCACGGAACTGCTCGCCCAGGCCGACCTGCTGTTACTTCTCGACGTCGATGTGCCGTTCATCCCAGCCTTTCAGCAGATGCCCCGGAGCTGTACGGTCGTACAGATCGACATTGATCCACTGAAAGTGGAGATCCCTGTATGGGGGTTCCCAGTCGACGTCGCCCTTCAGGGGGACTGCGCGGTAGCGCTTCCGGTACTCACTACTCTTGTCAAGAAAGTTCGCACGCAGGAACAGGCTGATATCTCCGATGACCGACGAGCCACTTTGAGCGGCCTGCATGACAGGCGGACGGCTCGACTAGAGGCGGGGGCAGCCGAACGGGCAAGCGCGACACCCATCTCGGTGGAATACCTTGCCCAATGCATTGCGAATCTTGTGGACAGCAATACGATCGTTGTGGACGATTCGACGACGGCCATGCAGACGACCTCGCAGTATATCCCGACGACTGTTCCCGGCAGCTACTTCCAGCCAGCCGGCTCTAGCATGGGTTGGGGAAGTGGGGCAGCGGTCGGGGTGAAGATGGCTTCCCCCGCAAGCACCGTTATCAGTCTTAATGCCGAAGGAAACTTCTTCAGTGGGGTGCCAGAAGCGGCTCTCTGGGCTGCCCGCCGTTATGATGCCCCGTTCCTGACGGTCGTCTTCAACAACGCCCAATATGCTGCCATAAAACTAGGCATGCAGCTCGAATACCCAGAAGCTCGCAGCTTGAAGCCCGGCGGACCTCTCGACCTGGACGACGCGCCGAATATTGTGGGGATCGCGCGAGCCTGCCACGCCTACGCCGAGCGGGTCGAAGTGTCCAACGATGTTGCATCGGCCCTCTCACGAGGTCTCGATGCCGTGCAGGCGGGCCAGGCGGCGGTTGTTGACGTTGCCGTGGCCGGGCTATGACCGACGCTGTCGTGATCGGGGCCGGCCATAATGGACTGATTGCTGCCATCATGGTGGCCAAGGCAGGTTGGGACGTCACAGTCTTCGAGCGTAACGATTATGCTGGCGGCGCCGTGCGGACTGCTGAGGTGACCCTCCCTGGCTTCCGCCATGACGTGTACGCGGCAAACTTGAGCCTAATTATGGGCTCCGGGTTCATGCAGCGCCACGGCGGTGAACTCTTACGGCGCGGATTCGAACCGGTGCAGTCCGCTCGGCCATACGCATCGGTATTTCCCGACGGGACCTTCATCGGGGTAAGTACTAACCGCGAGCAAACCGATGCATCAATCGCAGCTGTCTGCCCCCAGGACTTGGAGAGCTGGGGCGAGTTGACGGGATTCTTCGCGTCAGTGGCCCCCGCCTTATTCGGAGTGTTCGGGTCGGCCATCCGGTCTCGGGGACTGGTCGAAGCGCTATGGCACGAGCGGTCCGTTCTGCGGCGCGAGTGGCCCGAACTGCTGCGTCTATTGTTGCAATCGCCTCGTGAGTTCGTGGAGGAGCGATTTACCGACAAGAAGATGCAGGCTTTGTGCGCGACCTGGGGCATGCATCTCGACTTCCCGCCCGATGTGCCGGGCGGCGCGGTCTTCGCGTTCATGGAGACGTTTGCTTCCGCACGTAACGGGATGGTACTTGGTAAGGGTGGCTCGCAGTCCTTAACCGATGCACTCGTATCGTTGCTCCTGAGCCTTGGTGGGAAGGTCGAACTCTCCTCGCCAGTGCGTCGCGTCTTAGTGGAGGAAGGCCGAGCTGTCGGCGTCCAACTAGAGAGCGGAGAAGTCCACCGAACTAAGCGAGCGGTAATCGGCAATGTTACGCCTCGCGTGCTCTTCTCGACCTTGGTACCCCCTGACTCGTTGGATAGGGACTTCCATCGTTCGGTACGACGGTATCGGTATGGGCCAGGAACGATGATGATCCACTTAGCGGTGGATGACCTCCCAGACTGGGCGGCAGGGAGGGCCTTACGTGAATACTCGTATGTCCACATCGCCCCTTACTTGAACGATATCAGCCTTTGCTACGCGCAAGCTGTGGCGGGAATGCTACCTATCCATCCGACAATAGTGGTTGGCCAGCCCACCGCGGTCGATGCGTCCCGTGCCCCACAGGGAAAGCACACACTCTGGATCCAAGTCCGGGTGGTTCCCGGGAAGGTGTTGGGTGACGCCGCGGGTGAAATCGCAAGTACGGATTGGGATGAGGTAAAGGAGTTGTATGCCGATCGGGTGCTTGGGCTGATCGAGGGGTACGCCCCGTCATTCCGTGAACACATCATGTCTCGGATGGTAATCTCGCCCGCGGACTTGGAGCGGGACAACCCGAATCTCGTAGGAGGGGACCATCTAGCCGGTAGCCACCACCCCTTCCAAAACTTCCTAATGCGTCCTTTTCCACGGTGGAGTAACTACCGCACTCCAATCGAGGCGCTATATATGTGCGGGGCAGCTACTTGGCCGGGGGCTGGCGTCAACGGTGGCTCGGGCTACATGTTGGGACGAAAACTGGTTGACAGGTTCAGCGAACGGCGACTTCCAGCGAGTCTTCGTGATCAGCTCCGGAAGTCCGTCGGGGGTTAAGCGTGGCGGCTGCCGGCGACCGCTTTCAGATGTTGGTCGGCCAAGTGGAAGGCCGCCATCCGGCGGCGTCGGCGATAGTGCGCGCAGCCGAGCCGGCCCGGGCGGCGGCGGGCAATCGCGAGTCTCCTCGGCGCGCGCCAGCAAAGCTGCCAGTAGACAGGATGCGATGTAGGTAACGATTCGCTACTGGCCGGATAGAACTGAACGCCCAAACGGTCGCCAGTCCGGCGCGCATTGCAGCCGTGACAGCCACTCGCAACCACATCGGAGGAGCATCGATGCGTTGCGGCTACGAACCGACGAGCGGAACCTACTACGAGGTGCTGGGTAATGCGGGTTCGGACCGACCTTTGCTGCTCATGATTCATGGCGGCGGCGCGACGGGGGCCTGCTTCCGAACGAGCCTCGACGGTCGGCCCGGCTGGGCCGACCAGTTGGCCGATCGACACCATCGCGTTGTGGTCAGCGACTGGCCGGGTTGCGGCCGCTCGGGTAACCGGCACTTGGTGGACATCGAGTACAGCGACGTCGTCGAGGGATATCGGCGGCTGCTGAGAGACGTTATCGGCGAACCGGTTATCGTGCTATGCCACTCGATGGGCGGGGCCGCGGCGTGGCAGCTGGTGGAGCATGAGGGTGATCTGGTGGTGGGGGTTGTAGCGGTGGCTGCGGCTCACCCAGGTAACCTTCAGTCCAAGGCAGACGTCATCAACGACGATGGTAAGACGATCACTGTGCGCTTCCCGGATTCGGGTGCAATCTTCATCATCGACCGAACGCGTGGCTACATCTACGAGGACGACTACATCCACCGACAGGCGATTGCCTCCAGCAAGCATTTCCCGCGTGATCGTGTCGATGGGCTGAGAGTCGGGCTGGTGCCTCTTCCACCCAAGATGTTGCTTCAACGGATGGGCATCCTGCCCGGACTGCCGCCCGTGACGAACACTGCCCGTTTTGTCGGGAAGCCGGTGCGGCTGGTGGCTGGCGGCGAAGACCCTGCTCATACCCAGTCGATCGAGAAGAGCACGGCGCAGCTCCTGCGTGGCTGGGGGGCAAACGTGGAGATTATCTGGCTTCCGGACCAGGGCGTCCATGGAAACGGGCACTTCCTGTTCTTAGAGGACAACCGCGACGACGTCCTCTCCGTGGTGGAGGAGCAAATAGCCGCAGTCTGGGACTTGCGTCCAGGAGGGGCTTCGCGAGGTGGCTCTAATCGCATATGAGCGGCAAGTCGCGGGAGTCACCACATTTTGAGAGGACTTGATGGAGAACCCGCACTACGCTTACTCGCCGATCGTTCGACGAACTCCACTCAGATTCCCCGGCGGTCAGCGCTTGGCCGTGTGGATCGGGATGAACGTCGAGCATTATAGCTTCGGCGTTCCTGCCATCAGCCTGGCTCCGTTCACCGCATCCCTCGTCCCCGACCCGCTAAACCACGGCTGGCGCGACTACGGACCCCGAGTCGGTGTTTGGCGGCTGATGGAAATTCTTGACGGCTTTGACATGCGTGCCAGCGGGATTCTCAACAGCGAGGTGTGCCTCCGTTATCCAGAGATCGTCGGTGAGGGATCCTCACGTGGGTGGTGTTGGGTCAGTCATGGTGCAAACAACTCAACCTGGCAGAATGGGATGAAACGCGACGAAGAGCGAGACTATCTCACCAAAGTGACAGATGATATCCAGGCGGGGACGGGTTGTCGGCCGAAGGGCTGGCTGGGACCAGCTCTGACCGCCTCCGCTAACACGTATGCCTTGTTGGCCGAGTTGGGCTATCAGTACACCCTGGACTGGGCGATCGACGACGAACCCGTACGGCTCAGCGATACGAGTGGCAAGCTGCTTTCAGTGCCGTACTCAGCAGAACTCAACGACCTACCTCTCTTCGCCATTAGAGGCCAGACGGCTACCGAGTTCAGCGAGGCTGTCATCGACCAGTTCGACCAACTGCTAGAGGAGGGGGAAAGTCGTCCCCGGGTCATGGGTCTTGGTCTTCATCCGTTCCTCACCGGCCAACCATTCCGCGCAAGGCACCTGTCGCGGGCCTTGGAACACATGAGGGGACACGACGACGTCTGGTTCGCCACAAGTGACGAGATTGCATCGTGGTACTTGGAGCTCGAGCTAGGAAACAGTCAGCAGAGCGCAGAACTTCCGACACGGTGAGTCAAATCCCGACCATGAAGCAGCCGTTGCGCGGCTTCAACGCTTTAGGCAGGGGCTAGTGTCGCTCGCCATCAATTCGCTCGGCAAGTTGCGCAGCCGGTTCGTCGAGGCTTGCCTGTCGGCCGTCAAGTAGCTTCCTACCCGGCGCTGAGTCCGTCAGGTAATCCGGCTCCACGACGTAGAACGTGGTTTGCGTCCTCGGATCCGTGTTGTGGACCGATCGTGCCAGGTGATGCCGCAGTGCAGGAGTAGCCGCAGCCGGTAGTTGGCGAAGTTGCGGAACCCGAAGCCGACCCTTGTGATCCTCTTGATCAGCAGGTTGACCGCTTCGGTGGGTCCGTTGGACGCACCGCCGGTGGTGAAGTAGGCGAGCAGCTGGTCCTGCCAGGCGGAGATGGTGCGGGCGACGCGGGTCAGCTCCGGGACGCCTGCGGTGGCGCACCGCCAGTAGAAGCGGTGCAACCGGTGGCGATCCTGGTCGATGGAGACGGCGCCGTAGACGTGCCGCAGGTCCTGCAGCGCGATCCACACTTGGGCGAGTTGGCCGCCGGAGTCGCCGGCGTCGACGCCGGCCAGCAGCCGAGCCCAGGAGGCTGGGGTGTGCCTTTCCGCGCCGCGCAGCAGTACCCGGCGAATGCCGTAGAGCGGGTCGCCTCTGCGGCCGCGGTGGCCCAGGGGGTCGTTCTGCACTCGGCGGCGGACGTCATCCACTGCTGAGGTGAGCAGCCGCACGACGTGGAACGGGTCCAGCACCGCGGTGGCGTACTCGAGCCTGCTGACCAGCGCGGTGTGGTAGCCGCGGAACGGGTCCAGCGCCGCGACCTGCACCCCGCGGGTGAACTGCTCGCCCTGGGCGTCGATCCAATCGCTCAGAACCCGACCGGAGCGGCCTTCGACGACGTCGAGCAGCCGCGCCGGACCGCCGCCCGCCGGTCGCAGGTCGACCAGCCCGGTGGCGAACCGGGTCGGGCTGGTCGCCGTCGCCTTCAAGAACGCGGTCTCATCGACACCGAGCATGCGCACCAGCCGGCCTCGGGCCGCGGCGTCCAGGACCTCCAGTGCCGTACTCGACGACGGCCCGCATCACGGTGGGCCAGCCGACCCCCAGCTCGGCGGCGACCGCGGCCACGTCGGTGGCGTCCTGGCCGACCCGTCGGCACGCCTCGACCCGGGCTCGTTCGGTCAGCACCGAGCGGGCCCGGATCGCCTCGCTTGTCTCGGTCCACGTCCGGGTCGCACAACGCGGCTCCGGGCAGCGCCAGATCCGCTCGGGGGACCCAGTGCAGCGCGAAGCGATGTGCTGGGAGTACGGCCAGGTCAGCACCGTCGGCCGGCCGCCGCACGCCAGGTCCCGCCCCCAGGTAGGTCGCCTGCCGTGCGCCACCGCCCGCACCCCGCAGGACCGGCAGAACGCCTCAACCTCAACGGTCTCGACCAGCTGCTCGAGCTCACCGCCGTACTCCGCAGCGCTGAGCACCACGAACCCGGGCAACCCCAACGCCCTGGACGCCATCACGTTGTGCGCAGGCTGCTGCTCGCTACTCTGACGTCTCACCTGGGGCCTCCGGATCGTTTTCTTGGTCGATCACGGATCGTGAGGCCCCAGGCCTGTCTCCTACGTCAGGCTGAACGTCGTGTCGCCGACACACTCACCACGCTTCACGTTGAAGAGCCAGTAATCCGGGTCTTCTAACTTGAGGGGGAAGCAGGACACGATCTTCGTCCTGTGAGGTGTGGGCTCGCGGCCCCTGGGCTAAGAGGCTGCGCCAATAGGTCAGGGAGCTCGACCGGGTCGCCGGTCCCACCGGTAGCGGATCCAGGCTTC
>JAABVA010002784.1_pt1 | contig 17096 bp, 13 predicted proteins | sample 5560331 | NCBI WGS metagenome assembly JAABVA01 (sample SAMN12812661, study PRJNA571458) | rock metagenome | isolation source: Antarctica rocks | place: Antarctica: Victoria Land, Mt New Zealand sud | collected 2016-01-07 | reverse complement strand
CTTCGCCCACTGGCAATGGATGCGCCACTACCTGCTGCCTGGATGAGAAGAGCCGTGTGACGGGAGACTGTCACGCACGGTTCCGTGGGAGCCGGGGGGTGAAACTCCCCCCGGCCACCCGACCCACGAATCCCATTCAAGACAGCAAGATCGGCTCGGAATCGGCTCGATCAGGCGAAAAGTCAGACCCAGTGGTGGGGTGCTACCTACATCCTCACTCAGGCGATTGGGGCGTTCCACCCGAACGTCAGCTGAACGGCGCGTCGCCAGTTGGCGTATTCCGTTGTGCGGGTGGCCGGGTCCATTTGTGGTAGCCACTCGGCGGCGCGGTGCCAGTTGCGGCGAAGTCCTTCAAGATCGGGCCAATAGCCCACGGCTAGGCCGGCTGCGTATGCCGCTCCGAGTGAGACCGTCTCGGCGACCATGGGGCGTACGACGGGGACGTCGAGCACGTCGGCGATGATCTGCATGAGCAGGTTGTCCGACGTCATTCCACCATCGACCTTCAGGGCGGTCAATGGCAGGGATGAGTCGGCGTTCATGGCGTCGATGACTTCGCGGGTTTGCCAGCCGGTGGCCTCGAGGACCGCTCGGGCTAGGTGCCCCTTGGTGATGTAGGACGTCAAGCCGGCGATGACGCCGCGTGCCTCGGGTTTCCAATGCGGGGCGAACAATCCGTAGAAGGCGGGCACGATGTAGCAGCCGCCGTTGTCGCTGACACTGCGGGCCAATGTTTCAATTTCGGCTGCGGTTTGGATGAGCCCGAGGCTGTCCCGGAACCATTGCACCAATGATCCGGTGATCGCGACAGATCCCTCGAGTGCGTAGACGGCTGGCTCGGCGGGGAGTTGATAAGCGACCGTGGTGAGCATTCCGTGGGTGGACGTGACGAGGTGGTGGCCAGTGTTGAGCAGGAGGAAGCTGCCGGTCCCGTAGGTGCACTTTGCCTCACCGGCGGAGAAGCAGGTTTGTCCGAACAGGGCGGCCTGTTGGTCACCGAGGGCCGCCGCGATGGGCACACCCGCGAGTGTCCCTCGTCCCAGGCCGTAGGACTGCATGGATGGGCGGATCTCGGGCAGGATCGTTGCGGGGATGTCGAAGAAGTTGAGGAGTTGCGGGTCCCAGGTCAGGGTCTTGATGTTCATCAGCATGGTGCGGCTGGCGTTAGTCACCTCGGTGACGTGGGCGCCGCCGTCGGTACCGCCGGTCAGATTCCAGATCAGCCAGGTTTCCATGGTGCCGAAGAGCACCTCCCCGCGCTCGGCCCGTTCGCGTAAGCCAGGTGTCTCGTCAAGGACCCAGCGCAGGCGTGGAGCGGTGAAGTAAGACGAGAGCGGGAGCCCGCTGAGGTTCGACACCTGTGCCGCGAGGGGAAGTCGGGACAGGGTGTCGACGAGTGTGTCGGTGCGGGTGTCCTGCCAGACGATCGCGCGGCGGACCGGTACGCCGGTGGCACGGTCCCACACCACCGTGGTCTCGCGCTGGTTCGCGATCCCAACGGCTGCAATGTCGCTGGTGGTGGCGCCGACGTGAGCCAGCACCCGCGGGATGATCTTAAGCAGATTGTGCCAGATTTCATCCACATCGTGTTCGACCCAGCCAGGCCTGGGGTAGTGCTGGCGGTGCTCGAGCTGTGCGACGGACACGAGCCGGCCACCGTGGTCGAACAGGATCGCGCGGGTGGATGTGGTGCCTTGGTCGATCGACATCACATAGGGCGGTGCCATGCCGCCTCGTTCTGAACGCCGCGCGTTGGTTTCGCGAGGGGACGAGCGGTCATCGGGCGGCCCGGACCGTCTCAAGTTCGTGGGTGATGGATCGCGCGCATTCGCGTACATGCGTGGTCATCAGAGGCTGTGCGGCTCCTGTGCTGTCACAGAGCCGGTCACTGTGGCCATGGACGGCCACGGCTGCAACCACCAGGCCGCCGTAGCCACGGATCGGGGCGGCGATGCTGGCCTGGTCGGCCGAGTGCTCTCCGAACTCCACGGCGTACTCCTGGTCGCGGACGCGCCGCAGCTCGCGGGTGAGCAGGCGTTGGTCGATGGCGGTCCGCGTGGTGTACGGAGCCAACTTGGTAGGCAGCAGAGCTGCCGCTCCTGGGTGGTAGGCCAGAAGCACTTTGCCCAGCGCGGTCGCGTGGGCGGGAAGGAGCGCGCCGACGTCTGCCTTCTGGGCCGAGTCGTCGGGTCGGAAGACGTGGTGCACGACGAGGACGTCGCCGAGCAGTAGCACCCCCACGCGCACCGTCCCACCGGTGCGAGCGGCGAGTGGGTCGGCCCAGTTCAGGCTGCGTGCCCGAAGCTCGTTGAGATCAAGGTAGGCCGAACCCAGATCGACCAGGGCCGCGCCGAGCCGGTACTGGCGGCTCTTCGGGTCTTGGTCAACAAACCCCACCTGTTCCAGTGTCTGCAGGATGCCGTGCGCTGTGCCCTTGGGCAGCTGCAGTGAGGCCGAGACGTCGGCCAGCTTCATGCGGCCAGGTCCAGCGCCCAGCAGTCGCAGCACCGCGGCCGCGCGCTCGATGGACTGGATGGAGCCTGGCACGGAGCCATCCTAGGACCATCGCGGGTCGCGGACGTTCGACAATGTCGACCGCTGGTCGTTGTTGGCGACTCCGAGCGGGCCTAGGGTCTGAATCGATTCACCAGCTACCGTCCCGAACAGGTGGAGACTCCATGGCCAGCACGGCAACCGGAGGCGGAGACGGGTTCAGCGCCGCCGACCAGCCCAATCTGGATCTTCCATCCGCCTCTGTCCGGGTGCCCAGCGTGGTCGGGGAGCTGGCCGCGGAGTTCCTGGGCACCTTCATCCTCATCCTGTTCGGGGTCGGTGTGGTGGCTCAGGTGGTCGCCGGTGGCATCGGCGACCATGACAGCATCGCCTGGTCCTGGGGGCTCGCAGTGACCCTCGGCATCTACGTGGCGGGGCGGATCAGCGGGGCCCACCTCAATCCTGCGGTCAGCGTCGCGCTGGCGCTGTTCCAGGGGTTCCCTTGGCGCAAGGTGGCGCCCTACTCCATCGCCCAGCGTGCGTTCGTGGCCGCGTTGGTGGTGCGGTGGAACTACAGCGAGGTGATCGACAAGTTCGACCCGGGCCACACGATCAAGAGCCAGGGGATCTTCTCCACCCTGCCTGGCAACGGGCACGCGCCGGTCAGCGCCATGGGCGGGCTAAGCGACCAGATCATCGGCACCGCGATCCTGGTCTTCCTGATCTTCGCGATCACCGATGCGCGCAACTCTGCCCCGTTGGCCAACCTCACGCCGTTCATCGTGGGCCTGCTCGTCGTCGGCATCGGGATGGCGTGGGCCACCAACGCGGGGTATGCCATCAACCCGGCGCGTGACCTGGGACCGCGGCTGGCCTCGTTCTTCACCTGGTACGGCGGAGCCTTCCTCGACCAGTATGGCGGCCTGTACTTCTGGGTGCCTATCGTGGGCCCGCTAATCGGCGCTGTCGCAGGCGGTGGCGTGTATAGGTACGGCGTGCAGAGCTACCTGCCCCACGCCGAGCCGGTCACCGCGTCCTGAACCTCACTTACTCCAAGGAGAAGTCATGCCGGACCTCGTCGGCGCGATCGACCAAGGCACGACTAGTTCCCGGTTCATGTTGTTCGACCACGGCGGTAACGAGGTCGGGCGGCACCAGCTCGAGCACGAGCAGATCCTCCCCCGAGCCGGCTGGGTCGAGCACAGCCCGGTCGAGATCTGGGAACGCACCAGCTCGGTGATTCAGACCACGATGAACGGGCTGGGCCTTGTCGCCTCGGACCTGGCCGCCCTGGGCATCACCAACCAGCGCGAGACCACCGTCGTCTGGAACAAGAAGACCGGACGCCCGTACCACAACGCCATCGTGTGGCAGGACACCCGCACCGACCGGATCGCCAGCGCGCTGGAGCGGGAGGGCAAGGGCGACGTGATCCGGCAGAAGGCGGGTCTGCCGCCGGCGACGTACTTCTCCGGTGGGAAGATCCAGTGGATCCTGGAAAACGTTCCCGGTGCCCGCGCCGACGCCGAAACCGGTGACGCGCTGTTTGGTAACACCGACAGTTGGGTGATGTGGAACCTGACCGGAGGCGTCAACGGAGGGGTGCACGTCACCGACGTCACCAATGCCAGCCGCACCATGTTGATGAACCTGGAGACGCTGGACTGGGACGAGGAGCTGCTCGGCTTCTTCAACATCCCCCGACCGATGCTGCCCCAGATAAGGCCCTCCTTAGACCCGACGCAGTACGGGGAGGTGGCGGCACCTGCGCGGTTCGAGGGCATCCCCATCACCGGTATCCTCGGCGACCAGCAGGCGGCCATGTTCGGACAGGTCTGCTTCGCCCCGGGCGAGGCGAAGAACACCTACGGCACCGGCAACTTCCTGTTGCTGAACACCGGCACCGAACTGGTCCGCAGCAACAACGGGCTACTCAGCACCGTCTGCTACCAGTTCGGCACCGACAAACCGGTCTACGCCCTGGAAGGCTCGATCGCCGTGACCGGATCGGCGGTGCAGTGGCTGCGCGATCAGCTGGGCATCATCTCCGGCGCAGCTGAGATCGAGGCGCTGGCAAAGAGCGTCGAGGACAACGGCGGGATCTACTTCGTGCCTGCGTTCTCCGGCCTGTTCGCCCCCTACTGGCGGAGCGACGCCCGCGGCGCGATCGTCGGACTGTCCCGCTTCAACACCAACGCCCACCTCGCCAGAGCGACCCTGGAATCCATCTGCTATCAGAGCCGCGACGTCTCCGAGGCGATGGAAGCCGACTCCGGCGTGCACGTGGACGTGCTCAAGGTCGACGGCGGGGTGACCGCCAACAGCCTGTGCATGCAGCTGCAGGCCGACGTGCTCGGTGTGCCGGTGAGCCGGCCGGTGGTCGCGGAAACCACTGCCCTCGGTGCGGCCTACGCCGCCGGCCTGGCCGTCGGGTTCTGGAAGGACACCACCGAGCTTCGGGCCAACTGGAACGAGTCCCAACGTTGGACCCCGCAATGGTCAGAGGAGCAACGCGCCAAGGGCTACGCCGGCTGGAAGAAGGCCGTCGAGCGCACCCTGGGCTGGGTCGACGTCGAAGCGGTGCCGGCCTCATGACCGGCACCGGCCCCGCAGGCGGGACGCCGCTGGACCCGGACCGCAACCTGGCCCTGGAACTGGTCCGCGCCACCGAAGCCGCGGCCATCTCCAGCGCCCGCTACGTCGGGCAGGGGGACAAGATGCAGGTGGACCGGGCCGCCGTCGACGCGATGCGCCCCGTGCTGGGCTCGGTCGGCATGCGCGGCGTGGTCGTGATCGGGGAGGGTGAGAAGGACGAGGCCCCGATGCTGTTCAACGGCGAGCAGGTCGGCAACGGCTCCGACCCTGAAGTCGACATCGCGGTCGACCCGGTCGACGGCACCACTGCCGCCGCCAAGGGCCTACCTGATGCGGTGGCGGTTGTCGGGCTGTCCGAACGGGGCACGATGTTCGACCCGGGGCCGTGCGTGTACATGCACAAGCTGGTCGTCCCAGCAGCCGCTGCCGACTCGGTCGACCCCGCCGCACCGGTGGCAGACGTCCTCGCCGCAGTGGCTTCCACCCTGGGCAAAGAACGCGACGAGCTGACCGTCGCCGTGCTGGACCGGCCCCGCCACGCCGACATGGTCGCCCAGATCCGAGCGGCCGGGGTCGCCATCAAGTTCCTGCTCGACGGCGACGTCGCCGGGGCGATCGCGGTCGGACAGCCCGGCTCGGGGGTGGATGTCCTGATGGGCATCGGCGGCACCCCCGAGGGCGTGATTGCGGCCTGCGCGCTGCACTGCAGCGGCGGGGCGATGTTCGGTCGGCTCTACCCCCGCAACGAGGACGAGCGAACCGCGGCTGTGGAGTTCGGTCACGACCTGGACCGGTTCCTGACCACCACCGACCTCGTCTCCGGGGACAACGTCTTCTTCGCCGCGACCGGGGTCACCGATGGTGCCCTGCTTCGCGGTGTCCGGTTCGAACAGGATTGGGTCACTACGCTGTCGCTGTCGATGCGGTCGCGTTCGGGGGCAGTCCGGGTCATCGAGACCCGGCATGACCGCGCCCGCTCCAACCTGATCACTCCGCGGGTCAGCATGCCCGCGGGTATCCGTTGAAGTCCGATGCGAAGGAACGATTGACGTGAGCAGCACACCACCCTTTAGCCCCGCCGGTCGTGCCAGCGCGCTGGGAAGACTCGGCGAGGACGAGCTGGACGTCCTGGTCATTGGCGGCGGTGTCGTCGGCGCCGGGTGCGCGTTGGACGCGGTCACCCGCGGCCTGAAGGTGGGCCTGGTCGAGGCCCGTGACTACGCCTCCGGCACGTCCAGCCGCTCCACAAAGCTCTTCCACGGCGGCCTGCGCTACCTCGAGCAGTTCAACTTCGCGCTCGTCTTCGAGGCGCTGCGGGAACGCACCCTGGTGCTCAACACGCTCTGCCCCCACCTGGCCCGCCCCGTGCCGTTCATCTACCCGCTGGAGAAGATGATCGACCGCGGCTACGTCGGGATGGGCATCGGCGTGTACGACGTGATGGGCGCCGGCCGCGGGGTGCCGGGCCACCACAAGCACCTGAGCCGCAAGAAGACGATGGAGTCCTTCCCGTCCGGGAAACGGTCGGCCATCCGCGGGGCGATCCGGTTCTACGAGGGACAGGTCGACGACGCCCGGCACACCATGATGATCGCCCGCACCGCAGCCAGCTACGGCGCGTTGTGCGTCAACAGCACCCGCGTCACCGAGTTCATCCGTGAAGGTGACCGGGTCGTCGGCGTCAAGGCCACCGACCTGGAAACCGGCCACGAGTTTCCCATCCGAGCTCGCGAGGTCATCAACGCCGCCGGGGTGTGGACCGACGAGATCCAGAAGATGGTCGGCGGCCGGGGCCAGTTCCAGGTCCGGGCATCCAAGGGCGTCCACCTCATCGTTCCCCGCAACCGGATCAACAGCGCCACCGGCGTCATCACCCAGACCGAGAAGAGCCTGCTGTTCATCATCCCCTGGGGAAGCCACTGGATTATCGGGACCACAGACACCGACTGGAACCTCGACCTGGCCCACCCCGCGGCCAGCCAAACCGACATCGACTACCTGCTCGAGCACGCCAACACGCTGCTCGAGGACCCGCTGACCCGCGAAGACGTCGTCGGGGTTTACGCGGGACTGCGACCGTTGCTGTCCGGTGAATCCGAAGCCACCAGCAAGCTGTCCCGGGAGCACGCCGTGTCCAGCCCGGTGCGCGGGCTGACCGTCATCGCCGGCGGCAAGTACACGACCTACCGGGTGATGGGCAAAGACGCCGTCGACGCCGCCGTCCACGGACTGGAACGCACCGTCCCCGAGTCCTGCACCGAACGTGTGCCCCTGGTCGGCGCCGACGGCTACTTCGGGGCGTACAACTCCCGCCAGCTCACCGCCGACCGAACGGGACTGAGCGTGTCCACGATCGAGCATCTGCTGGGCCGGTACGGAACCCTGTCCTCGCAGCTGCTCGACCTGATCGCCGAACAGCCAGCACTGGGTGAACCACTGACCAGCGCACCGGAGTACCTCAAGGCCGAGGCGTACTACGCGGCCAGCGATGAAGGCGCCCTGCACCTGGACGACGTCCTCACCCGCCGGACCAGGATCTCGATCGAGGTCCCCGACCGCGGTGACGCGGCCGCGGCCGAGGTCGCCGACCTGATCGCCCCCACCCTGGGATGGACGCAGGAAGCGATCGACCGCGAGGTCGAGCACTACCGGCTGCGGGTCAAGGCCGAACGCGACTCGCAAGCACAACCCGATGACCACACCGCCGACGCCGCCCGGCTCGGCGCACCCGAGGTCCGCCTCGGCGCCTCGGCTGCCACCTGAGCGCCGGGAGTAGGCGCCAGCGAGAAGGAGATCGAGTGATGGAATCGGCGACCCCGTCCGACGCCCTCCGAGTGAGTCACGCCCGCACCTCGACCCGACGGACGGATGGGAGGCCCTGATGGCGTTCCAAGGTGCGATCTTCGACGTCGATGGTGTACTGGTTGATTCGCCGCACGAGCTGGCCTGGCGGGAGTCGTTCAGGGCGCTGATGGAGGGCGAGTGGCGGCAGATCCGGGACCGGACGACCTGGACCCCTGAGCGCTTCACGCCAGCGGTGTACCAGCAGGTGATGGCGGGGATGCCGCGGATGGCCGGCGCCCGGGCGGCGATGGAGTACTTCGGCGTCCCCGACATCGACGCCCGCATCGAGCAGTACGCGGCCGGAAAGCAGGAGCATGTCATCATGCTCATCGAACAAGGCCGCTTCATGGCCTTCCCGGATGCGCTGCGATTCATCCTGGCCGTCAAGGCCCGGGGGATCCTGGTGGCGGCGGCGTCGTCGTCCAAGAACGCAGGGCTGTTCCTGGAGCGGATCCGCTTGGACCTCTTCGCCGCTGAGCAGCGGCTCGACTACGACTTCATTCGCGCGGGGATGACGCTGGCCGAGCTGTTCGACGCCGACATCTCCGGGCGCGACTTCGCCAAGGGCAAGCCCGACCCGACGATCTTCCTGACCGCCGCCCAGGAGCTGGGCGTCAACCCGGCAGACTGCTTCGTCACCGAGGACGCGAGCAGCGGGATCCAGGCCGCGAAGGCGGCCGGGATGGCGGGGCTCGGCGTGGCTCGACTGGACGACCGCGACCTGCTGCTCGAGGCCGGCGCGGACCTCGTCGTGACAACCCTGGACAACGTCTCCTTCCGGGCTCTGGCCGAAGGACGTCTCGAGGAGCGCCGCGCGGCCGCGGAGATGCGGCGGCGGCACACCCAGGCACCGCCGAGTGTCTGGACCCTCGTTTACGACAGTTTCGACCCCGCACGTCAAGGACTGCGTGAGGCGCTGTGTGCCTTGGGCAACGGCTACCTCGTGACCCGTGGCGCCCTACCGGAGGGTGAAGCGGACGGCGTCAACTACCCGGGCACCTACGTCGCCGGCCTGTACGACCGCGCGAAGACCGAGATCGCCGGAAGAACGGCTGACAACGAGGACTTGGTCAACCTCCCCAACTGGCTGCCCCTGCGCTTCCGCGTGGCCGGCGGGGACTGGTTCGACGCCGGGGTGGCCGACGTGAGCGAGCACCGCTTCGAGCTGGACATGCGCCACGGCACCCTCACCCGGCACCTCACGTGGCAGGGCACCGACGGCCGGCGAACCAGGATGACCCAGCGTCGCTTCGTCAGCATGAAGGACGAGCATCTGGCCGGCTTGGAGACCACGTTCACGGCGGAGAACTGGTCGGGAACGCTGCAGGTCTGCTCGGGGCTGGACGGGCGGGTCGTGAACGCCGGCGTCAAGCGTTACCGGGACCTGAACCCCCGGCACCTGCAGGTGCTGGGCCAGGCCCAGGTGGACGAGGAGACCGTCCACCTGCAGGTCGAGACCCTCCAGTCGCACGTGCGGGTGGCCCTGGCGGCCCGCACCAGGCTCCTGCGCGACAACCGGACGGTCGACGCCGACCTGCGGCTGATCGAGGAGCCCGGGTTCATCGCGCACGAGCTGAGTTTCGAGCTGGAGGAAGGGCGCCCGGCCACGGTGGAGAAGATCGTCGCTCTCTACACCTCCAGGGACCGGGCGATCTCGGAGACCCGAGAGGAGGCCCGGGTCACGGTGTCCGGCGCCGAGGACTTCCAGGGGTTACTAGGGCGGCACGAGGGCGCGTGGAACAGCCTGTGGAACCGCTTCAACATCGAGCTGGACAGCGCCAACGAGTGGACCGAGACCGTCCTGCACCTGCACATCTTCCACCTGTTGCAGACCGTCTCGCCGCATACGCTGCACCTCGACGTCGGCGTCCCCGCGCGCGGGTGGCACGGGGAGGCCTACCGCGGCCACATCTTCTGGGACGAGATGTTCATCTTCCCGTTCCTCAACTTCCAGCGGCCCATCCTGGCCGGCGCGCTGCTGGAGTACCGCCACGCGCGACTCGGCGCGGCCCGCGCGGCGGCCCGCGCAGCCGGGTACGACGGCGCGATGTTTCCCTGGCAGAGCGGCGCGAACGGAGGCGAGGAGACCCAGGAGGTTCACCTGAACCCGAAGTCTGGGCGTTGGCTGCCCGACCACTCCCGCAACCAGCGGCACGTCAACATCGCCATCGCCTACAACGTGTGGCAGCACTACATGGTGACCGGCAGCACGGCGTTCTTGCGCTTCACCGGAGCCGAACTGCTGATCGAGATCGCGCGCTTCTGGGCCAGTCTGGCCGCCTACAATCCCGAGCAGGGCCGCTACGAGATCCGCGGTGTGATGGGCCCCGACGAGTACCACGAGGCCTACCCGGACTCCGACGAGCCGGGGCTGCGCAACAACACCTACACCAACGTGATGGCGGTCTGGGTGCTGCATCGGGCCCTGGAGGCGTTGGATGTCCTGCCGGCCCACTACCGGCAGGAGCTGGCCGAGGAGCTGACGATCCGCGACGAGGAGCTGGACCGCTGGCGCGACATCACCCAGAAGATGAAGGTCGTCTTCCACGCCGACGGCGTGCTGACCCAGTTCGAGGGCTACGAGGACCTGCCGGAGTTCGACTGGGAGGGCTACCGGGAGCGGTACGGCAACATCCAGCGGCTGGACCGGCTCCTGGAGGCCGAGGATGACAGCACCGACCGGTACAAGCTGGCCAAGCAGGCTGACGTGCTGATGCTGCTGTTCCTGCTCTCCCGCGACGAGCTGCGTGACCTGCTCGGCAACCTCGGCTATGAGGTGAGCGCCGACCAACTCGCCCGGACCGTCACCTACCACCTTGAGCGCACATCGCACGGCTCCACGCTCAGTGGGGTGGTGAGCGCATGGGTGTTGGCCCGCTACGAGCCCGAGGAGGCCTGGCGGTTCCTGCAGCAGGCGCTGGAGAGCGACGTAGCCGACGTCCAGGGCGGGACGACCGCCGAGGGCATCCACCTCGGGGCGATGGCCGGGACGGTGGACATCGTGCTGCGCTGCCTGACCGGCATGCGGGCCCGCGGGCCGGTGCTGCGCTTCGAGCCGGCGTTGCCGCCGGAGGTCAAGCAGCTCAAATTCAGTGTTCACTACCGCGGTCACCGGATCGACGTCGCCCTTGCCAAGGACCGCATGGGGTTCAGCTCGCGGCCAGGCGGCGCCCCGCCGATCACGATCCTCGTCCACGACCAAACCGTCGAGCTGGCCCCCGGCCAGCAGCGCGACGTCGTGCTGGAGGGCACGCCATGAGCCGTGAAGCCTCGGTCGCCGAGCAGGCGGCCGGGTTGGCCGAGCGGGCGAAGGAGGTCGCCCTGTGCCTCGACTTCGACGGCACCCTCAGCCCCATCATCGACGACCCGCAGGCGGCGCGGCCCCTGCACGGCATCGTGGAGCTGCTCCACCCGCTCGCGCAGCGGTACGCCGCTGTCGCCCTCGTGTCGGGCCGTCCCGCCGCGTACCTGGCCCAGCACGCGGCGGCACACGGTGTCCGCTACCTCGGGCTCTACGGACTCCAAGAGATCCACGACGGCCAGGTTCGGGTGGACCCGCGGCTGGAGTCGGAGCGGTCAACGGTCATCGCCGCCGGCGACGCGCTGCGAAACGCCCCAGCCGTTCGCGACAGCGGCGCCTGGCTGGAGGACAAGGAGTACGCGGTCGCCGTGCATACCCGGCGGCTCGCCGACCCCGACCGGTGGGGCGGCCCGATCGATCAGACCGCGCGGGAGATCGCCGAGCGCCACGGCCTCGAGATCATCCCAGGGAAGCTTGTGTGGGAGCTGCGACCGCGGGTGCCCGGTGACAAGGGCGACGCCGTCCGCCGTGTGGTGGCCGAGTCCGACGCCCGGGAGGTCGTGGTCGTCGGCGACGACCTCGGCGATCTGCCTGCCTTCGCCGCGGTAGCCCAACTCGTGGGCCAAGGTCGGGAAGGCCTGCGGGTGGCCGTGCGCTCGGACGAGGCTCCGCCGCAGCTGCTCGAGGAGGCCGACCTCGTCGTGGAGGGCCCCGCCGGGGTCCTCAACTTCTTGCGGCAACTTGCCGCCTGAAGGCCCCGAGCGGTGCCAGGTCCTCCGGGGATGCACCGGCTTAGACCATGCCCCGCTTCCAACCGAGCCGCAGCGCCTGGAACAGCCGCAGCGTCCCGGCCCAGTCTGTTCCAGGGATGCGTGGAAGGATTCCGTCATGCCGATCGCGACTCCAGAGGTCTACGCCGACATGCTCGACCGGGCCAAGGCCGGCTCCTTCGCCTACCCGGCGATCAACGTAACGTCGAGCCAGGCCCTCAACGCCGCTGCCCGCGGCTTCGCCGAGGCCAGCAGCGACGGCATCGTGCAGGTGTCGACGGGCGGCGCGGAGTATCTGTCCGGGTCCACGGTGAAGAACATGGTGACCGGTGCGCTGGCGCTTGCCGCCTTCGCCGACCAGGTGGCCAAGGGATACGACGTCAACATCGCGTTGCACACCGACCACTGCCCCAAGAACAAGCTCGACAGCTATCTGCGCCTACTGCTAACGGCCTCCACCGAGCGGGTCAACAACGGTGGCACCCCGTGGTTTCAGTCGCACATGTGGGACGGCTCCGCGGTGCCCCTGGCGGAGAACCTGCAGATCGCCCGTGAGCTGCTGGAAAGGCCGCGAGGGCGCACGTGATCCTCGAGATCGAGGTGGGGGTCGTCGGCGGCGAGGAGGACGGCGTCGAGGGAGCAATCGACGAGAAGCTGTACTCCACGCCCGAGGACGCGCTGGCCACCGTCAAGGCGCTCGGACTCGGCGAGAACGGCCGCTACCTGACCGCACTCACGTTCGGCAACGTCCACGGGGTCTACAAGCCAGGCAAGGTCACGCTGCGCCCAGACATCCTGAAGGATGCCCAGGACGCCGTCGCCGTTGAGCACGGGTTGGCCGCCGACGCCAGACCGTTCGACCTGGTCTTCCACGGAGGGTCCGGTTCGCTGCCTGAAGAGATCAGCGCGGCCGTCGACTACGGCGTCGTCAAGATGAACGTGGACACCGACATGCAGTACGCGTTCACCCGAACGGTCGCCGGCTTCATGTTCAAGAATTACGACGGCGTGCTCAAGATCGACGGCGAGACGGGCAACAAGAAGGCGTACGACCCGCGGGCTTGGGGCAAGGAAGCCGAGGCCGGCATGGCGGCCCGCGTTGTCAAAGCGTGCGAGAACCTGCGCAGTGCTGGCCAGCACTCGGCATAGCTCAACCCGACCGGCCTACCCGGTCCGCACCCTGCGCCGGTTGCTGGGGTCCGCTCCGGCGCCTGGGCCGGGCGGGCTCCCGGTCCGCGCGCAGCCGAGCCGATGCGGTGCTGCCCGAGCAGATCCGCACCGTGCATGAGGCGTCCGACGGACCTACGTCCGACGGCCGAGCCTCCCGCAAGTGTGACGAGGTAGGAGACCGAGTCCGTGTCCCAGCCGCCCACGCCTGCACCCTCGCCACGTCCAGATCATCAGCCACCCCGGCAAGATCACGACATCCAAGCCGGGATCCAAGCCGACACGCCCAACAAGATCAGAGTAACTGCGGCTGTAGTACTAGACCGCCTGTCCATGCCCTCGACTGCGTCCGCTACCGGAACCGAGGCTCCGCCATGTGCACCAGGCTGTCCTCCTTGTGCACCCGCTCGTCATGGCCGATCTGGCGCAACAGGTCCGCGAGCGAGTCGAAGCGCCCGTAGTCGGCGGCGAAGGCGGTACTGAACGGCTCGTGCTCCCACTCCGGGTGCTCGGAGACCAGAATCATGTACTCGTGTTCGGCGTGGTCCTCGAAATCCGCGTTCAACCGGTAGGACCAGGCCGGGCGCACCACGAACAGCAGCCAGGAGATCTGGTAGTAGACGACGGCGATGGCCTGCGGGATCCACCAGTACAGGAGCCGCGACTCGCGCCGCCCAGACCCCGCGACGAGCTCCTCGAGAATCAGCAGGTGCCACTGCTCGTTGTCCGCCTGGGCACGGGACTCCGCCACCCGGTCGTGGATCCGCCGGGCCATCCCGGTCCGCTCGTGGACGTGGGTGATCGCGACGTAGGCGACCTGCTCCCAGCACTGGTACGGCACCCGTGCCACCAGCTCCAGCACCTTGAACTTCGACACGGTCCGGGCTTTCCCATACAGCATGTCGAGCAGGGCGAACAGCACCCGGGCCGCGCTGCCGTACCTGCGACGGGGGGACGCGAGGGTCACCTCCTGTGCCGTGACCAGCTTTTCGTGGGTCAGCTTCGGCGGGCTGCCGTGGGCAGCCTGGAAGGACTGGGTCATGACAAGAGTATGGACCTCGCGGCCGGTGACAACAGTGCTGATGCTCCGCGTACGCGTCCAGCTCCCCGCGGCCCGCGGGCTTCACGACCCGCACGGTTGTCCGCAAGCGGAACGTCTATCGGGAGCGCCGCAGGTCAGCCGGGGTGCACTCGCGATCTTGTCCCGTATGACCTATCCGGTGTGGATTCCCGCTCAGGGGTGTCATGCGGCAAATGATCGTCGTCCCACTTCCTAGGGCCGGCACGTCCCGCAACCATCCTGAGCTGGTGGAGTGGACCGTGCACCGGGACGTCGAGTTCCCGCTCGACCTGGCGGAGCGGGCAGAGGCCAGCGCCCGGATGCGGAGCTGATCGACATAGCCCCAGGTCAGCCAGCGGACGGCGTGCGGCTTGGCTACTGCCCCGGCGCGGCGTCTCATAGGTCCTGTCTGTACGCGGGTTCGGGACAAAGTTGTGGACAGAGCTTCTGGGATGCTCACACCTGCTGTTTCGACGGGCGGGCAGACGTCGGCGGGGGCTGTGCCACTTCCGAGGATGTGGAACCGTCACGAACTGTGACGCCGACGCCCGCGAGCAAGATCAGAGTGTCCGAAAGGGGAGCGGCTTGGAGGACAACGCGGACGACGCGGGTCCCCGCCTACGAGCGCTCAGGTTCGTCTGCGCTTGAGCCGGTTGAGGCGAAGCGTCGAGGTTGGCGAGTGCGGCCACCGACGCCTGAGGGAAGGCGATCGCTGGCTGCAAGGAGAATGACCACGATTGTCGTGAGCGCGCCGAGGGTTAGCGCGGATATCGATGTGGCCACGATGCCCAGCAGGCCGAGCACGACGATGGCCGTGAGCCGCCTCCATGGCACGGTTCGCCAGACGGTCGCTTTGAACGCCGCGTGCCCGGCCAAGAACACCGCGGTGCCGCCGAGGACGAACCAGGCGGTCGAGGCCTCCCTGGTGGCGGCCGGGTGGGCCAGGACGCGTTCGTCGGCGGCTGCGGTGACGATGATCCCAGCGACCATGATCGGATGGATGAAGTGGTAGGCCGAGCGGCCGAGGCGTCCGGGGTCGGCGGATTCGGCGACTTTCTGCGCGCCGGCCTCGGCGCTGCGGTCGAAGTACACCCACCACAGCGCTACCACCCCCACGAACGCGGCGACGAAGGCGCCGACCTCGGAGCCCGTGACGCTGTGCAGGTCAGAGAGGGTCGTGCCGATCACGACGACCGACTCCCCCAGGGCGATCAGGACAAAGGCCTGGCAGCGCTCGGCGATGTGGCTGCCCGAGATCGTCCAATCCCCTGTAGTGGACCGCCCCAGCCCCGGGGTGTAGAAGCCAACCGTGCCGCCGAGCAGGTCAACGGCGACCGTGGCGATCCACAACCCGGCTCGGGTCCCGTCGTGCTCAAACCCACCGAGCACGGCCAGAGCGCCGCTGAACACGCACCAGGCGAGAATTCGCTGGAAGTTGCGCTGCAGCCGGTCGCCCCGCAGGCCCGAGATCGCGAAGATGCTGCGGCCCACCTGCATGACCGCGTAGGCCGCGCCCACCCACAGGCCGCGGTCCTCAAATGCCCGCGGCAGCCCTGCTGAAAGCACCAGGCTCCCCAGCATCAGCCCCACCAGCATCAACCGGACCGGGGTGCGCTGGGGGTCAAGCCAGTTCGTCACCCACGTTGTGTAGACCCACACCAACCAGACCATCGCCAGCAGCAGCGCCGTCTGCAGCGCTCCCGTGACCGTCGGTCGTGCCAGCAGGTGATGGGAAAGCTGGGTGACCGCGAACACGTAAACGAGGTCGAAGAACAGCTCGACGTTGGTGACCGCTCGATCTTCTCCGCTCCCGCGCAGCAGGTTTGCCGTCAGCGCCACCACAAACTCCCTACGCCGTCGCTGCTGAGGGCACAACGTTCATCGAAGCATCCTCGCACCCGTCGCCGCGTCGCCCCGCGGTCCTGATCACTTAGCCGAGGTGCGTAAGCCGAACGTCTATCTGGAACGCCGCAGGTCAGTCGGGGTGCACGGGCGATCATGTCCCGTAAGACCCGTCCGGTTTGGATTCCGCTGAGGGACGCCATGCGGCACATGATCGTTGTTCCACTTCCTAGGAAGTGAGACGGCTCGACGTGAGACGCCGCTCCGACGCGTTTTCCCAGGAGTGCCGGCCCTGCGTCCGTCTCACAAGTAGGTCCGAAACCCCGCGTGCGGACCTACACCATCGTGCTTGACCCCGACCCCAACGAGGGCGGCTACACCGTAACTGTGCCTGCCCTGCCCGGCTGCGTCACCCAGGGTGAGACAGTCGAGCAGTGCCGCGACCGGGCCCAAGAGGCCATCGCCGTGCACCTTGATGGCTTGCGCCGCGACGGTCAGCCCATCCCCGACGAGCGCGACCACCCCCACAGCTGCTCACCGTCAGCGTTGCGAGTTGACGAGAAACAGCTTCATTCCGAGCGGCCGGGAGAAGTGACCGTCGTGCTGGTCCAGCACTGGGTTTCCTGCTGCAGATGTAGGCAGGGGCGTCCCGCAAGACGCCTCCTTGAGAAGATGTTCACCGGGCGGGGCTTACGGGACGGCGTCACAGCTCTAGCTGAAGCTTCCAGTCCATCGTTACGGTCCATTCAGGGCCGGCTTTCGACAGCCCGATAGGGGTAGGGAGGCGGGTCCATGGGGGTCTACGGTGACCGGGTCGTGCCCCGGATTGTGAACGTCGTCTGCGGGATGAACACGACCCAGAAGCTGCGGCGTCGTGTCTGTGCGGGACTGGCCGGTGAGGTGATCGAAGTCGGTTTCGGGTCCGGCCTCAACGTTCCCGTCTACCCGCCTGGGGTCATTCAGGTCGACGCGGTGGAGCCGGCGGACCTCGGCTGGAAGCTGGCCGGTAGGCGCCTCGCCGCGT
>JAABVA010002782.1_pt1 | contig 17107 bp, 19 predicted proteins | sample 5560331 | NCBI WGS metagenome assembly JAABVA01 (sample SAMN12812661, study PRJNA571458) | rock metagenome | isolation source: Antarctica rocks | place: Antarctica: Victoria Land, Mt New Zealand sud | collected 2016-01-07 | reverse complement strand
CCACAACTCCTGCTTACCTGCCGCAGACAACCCTCCTGGACGACCCAGCCTCGCCACTTCCGCACCTCCGGTCTGGACAACACCCACAAAACCCTACCCAGTGTTGCACCGACCGGTTGAACCCACCAGGCATTTCTTCGGGTCGCTCATCCCAGGTTCTTTAGCGAGCCAGGCGCATCCGACCTGGGAAGCCAGCAAACACCGTCCGTGACACCTCGACGTCGTCCTGGTTACGAAGCCGGCGGTCGCCTTTGCGCGGCGTTTCTCCTCGTCCTTCTCCGCTATAGTGACGGTACAGAAGATAGTGTCACCCACGAAAATCGGCGCGACGTAATCGAAGGATATCTCCGTGGCGAGGAAGCAGAGCAGGCTGCCGATGTGCGTCAGTATGTTTCCGATGAGCAGGCCCGGTATGGTCAGTTGCCCGTAGAAGCTCTGCTCCGCGAACGCCGCGTACTGGTGGTAGTCCCCAGTAACGCCGCAGAACATCGCCACTCTTCGGTCAAATCTTACGGTGCCTGGTAGGACCTCGCCTCGCGTCAGGTTCCAGTATGCGTCTGGTGCCATGCCAGGGCGTCCTCTAGACGGTAATTGCCCCAGAAAAGCTCCTCATCGACCACAATGCTTCGGGTGCCGAAGATCCTGAACTCTATGGCTCTCTGCGTATGGTCGCGTAGACGCTGCTTTTTTTCAGGCGTCTGGGCTCGCTCGATGAGCTCCGCGCCCGGCTGACCGAGATCTTCAAGGATCGACCGAATCTCCTCGGCGTCTCCGATCTCGCGATCCTCGGCGAAGTTGGCTCGGAAGACTGCCCGGACAAAGTCGGGGAGCCAGAGCTCGGGTTCCGCGCTCGTCAGACACGCGACCCGGGCAGCGAATAGGCTGTCACGCGGGAAGTGAGACAGCTTCGCAAACGAAACACCGTATTTCGTGCACAGACGCCCTGTGTCCCGCCACATGTACCGCCCCTTCGCCGGGTATACGTTGAAGGGGGAGTCAGCCTAGCCTTGCTCATTGAAGATAGGATCCATCAAGAACGGTCTCCAGGAGACCGCTACGCCCGCGGCGTGGACCAAGTCCTCGATCCTGGAGGCCGACAGGTATGAGTATGTGCTCCCGAGCCCGTACCAGAACTCGAAGTTCGGTGTAGACAACGTACGCTCTGGCCCGGGCTAGCTGTGCAGGACCTCGACCATCTCGGCGGGGTCTAGTCGATCAGCCCGCTCCCCTTCACCGCTGCGCGCTCCTCCTTGAGCTCGTTTACGGTGATATCTAGCTTCGATTGCGCGAACTCGCCGATCTCGAGCCCCTCAACGATATCGTATTTACCGCCCGAGAGCCGCACCGGGAATGACGATATGAGGCCCTCCTCCACGCCGTACTGACCACCCGACGGGACTGACATCGATCGCAGGCCGTCGGCGCCTAAAGCCCAGTCGCGCACGTGGTCGATCGCCGCGTTGGCCGCCGACGCCGCCGACGACGCGCCGCGCGCCTCGATGATCGCGGCGCCGCGTTGACCAACCTGCGGCATGTACTCATTCTCGTACCAGTCCATGTCGACCTGATCGACGGCCCGCTCGCCTTTCACCGTGGCGTTGAAGAGGTCGGGGAACATCGTCGGCGAGTGGTTGCCCCACACGACGAGGTCCTGGATGTCCTCCACGCCGACCGACAGCTTCCGGGCGAGCATCGAAATCGCGCGGTTCTCGTCGAGCCGCGTCATCGCGGTGAAGCGCTCTCTCGGCATGTCGGGCGCGTTGCTCATCACGATCAGCGCGTTCGTGTTCGCCGGGTTTCCGACCACCAGGACCCGCACGTCGTCGGCTGCTCTGGCGTTGATCGCCTCGCCCTGCGGCTTGAAGATCGCCCCGTTCGCCTCTAGCAGGTCGGCGCGCTCCATCCCCTTCTCGCGCGGCCGGGCGCCGACCAGCAGGGCGACGTTGGCGCCGTCGAAGGCCTCGTTCGCGTCGGCGGTAACGTCGATGGACTCGAGCAGCGGGAACGCGCAGTCGTGAATCTCCATCGCGGTGCCCTCGGCGGCCTGCAGCGCTGGCTCGATCTCGAGCAGCTTCAGCTTGATCTTCTCGTCGGGGCCGAGCATCTGGCCCGAGGCGACCCGGAACAGCATCGCGTAGCCGATCGCGCCCGCGGCGCCGGTGACAGTGACAGTCATGGACATCAGGTGATCTCCTCCTTTTGGCTCCTACTCGTTAATGATAGGGGAATCCGCGCACCCCTGCCGCGCCTTCCCTAGACTAGAATTACACCCGTACACGCCAGCGTAAGCAAGGAGCATTTTTGGAGGTCAGAGAGGCGATAGAGTCACGCCGGAGCGCCGGCATGGTAAAGCCGGACCCGGTACCCCACGAGCTCGTCGAAAAGATACTTGAAAGCGCCGTCCACGCGCCGAATCACAGGATCACCGAACCCTGGCGCTTCCACGTCTTTACCGGCAAGGGCCGGGGTGAGTTCGCACGCGCCCGCGCCGAGACCGCCCGTTTGATGGCCGAGGCCGAGGGTGAGGAAGAGGAGTACATAGCCGGGCGCACGAGCCGCGAGCGCAAGAAGGCCTTCCGCGCTCCCGTCGTCATAGCGGTGATCTCCAAAGGCGGCCGCGATGAGGTGGAGACGCTGGAGAACTACGCTGCCTGCGCCGCCGCCATCCAGAACATGCAGCTAACCGCCCACGTGTATGGTCTCGCTACCATCTGGCGCACCGGTCCTGTTGCGTACCACCCGTACATGCGCGGCTTCTTCAGCCTGGAGAACGACGATAGGGTCGTCGCCTACCTGTATCTGGGCTACGCCGAAGAGATCGAACGCCCCCGCAGGCGCGAACCCGCCTCGGCCTGGACAGTTTGGCACGAGGACTGAGGGGGATTCCGGGCAACCTCTTTTGGGTATCCCCGTATCAAGTAACGATACCTATTCATAAGGAGGAGCTTGTGAAGTCGATCTTAAAACGCATGCTCGTCGCCGACGCGCCTTTTATCTTCCGCAAGGTGAAGAACCGCTACAGGAGGGGACGCTAGAAGTCCTTTAACCCTACCAGGGCACACCCTCGAAACCGTCGTCCGTTCTGCGAATGCGGACGAGGAAATCGCCGGGTTCGTGGTAAAGGATCACGGGTGCCTCCCGCTCCTCTGCCTCCGTTAGCACCTCGATGCGGTTCTTGCGCGCCGCCTCCGGGTCGGTATCGACCCCCGCAATGAGATCAGGGTTTAGCCAAATTTTTGCCGGCGCGAGGTCCGCTGTGAAGAGTGCGGCATCGTCCCCGGACTCTATCCAGAAGATCTGGTGTCCCTCCGAGTGCCCGCTCCGCACCTCGACCCTCAAACCTTCGACGACCTCGCCGTTCCCCTCCTGAAGCTCGCACCACCCCTCCTCGACACCCTTCTCGACCACCGGCACGGCCTCCCTCCGACCGTCTCCCTCGGACATCTTGCGCGCCTCTTCTAGGGCCGCCTCCTGGACGTAGACGGTGGCGTTGAGGAAGCTCCTCGACGCTATCGCCCAGCCGACGTGGTCGGCGTCGAGGTGCGAGAGCACGACGTGGGTCACGTCCTCCGGTGAATAGCCCGCCTCCGAAAGGCCGTCTACGAGGCTCTCTTCACGTTTGAGCTCGTAGCGACCTTCGAGGTAGTCGGGTAGCTCGGGGCCGAAGCCGGCGTCGATGAGGACGAGGGCGTCGCCGGAGGACACGAGTACCGGGTGCATGGCGCCCCGGATCTTGGCGCGTTTGGTGTTCGGGCCGAAGAGGTTGTCGGCGTCGGTCGTAAAGATGCCGTCGTCGAGCACGTATACCTTGATGGACCCCACATCCAGAGAATCAACCGTCACTTTTCTCCTCCCGCCGCCTTGACCGTGACAGGATAACAGTATTCCAGTTCGGCAGGGTTTTGTGTCGGCGACTTCCCCGTAAAGAAGATCTCTGACCGGAGGTGGGGGAGAGGGAAAGAGTACGATGCCCTACGGGCACCCGAGCTACAGGCATCTCGCCGTCGTCGCCGTCCTGTCGGCGCTCTTTATGGGCATCCTCGTGGGGAGCGTCCGTGCGCAAAGCTCCTACGACTCCGAGGAACTCGAGTTCCTCGACACCATCAACGAGTACCGCTAGAGCAACGGGCTTACTACCCTGATCCTCTCGGGCGCCCTCACCGACGCCTCTGAGCGGCACGACGAAAATATGGCCCGCTACAACTTCTTCGCCCACGAGACTCTAGGCAGCTCCTACTTCCCCGTGAACTCCGAGCCGTGGGACCGGATGGCCCTCTCCGGCTACGACTACCCGGAATCCTCCAGGGCCGAGAACTTGGCTGCGGGATACGAGACCGCCGAGAAGGCCTTCGAGGCCTGGCGTACCTCCCCCGGACACAACGCCAACATGCTCGACGCTAACCAGAAGGTGATCGGTATCGCCCGTATTCATGACCCTGACTCCTACTACGGCTGGTCCTGGACCACCGACTTCGGCTCAGAACTCGACCTCACCTCTCACGCCCCCGGAGAGTCACCTGAGCAGAGAGCCTCCCAAAACGAGCAGACGACCGACCAAAAGCAGGCATCCGAGCAGAGGCAAGATCCCGATAAAGCCGGGGACGGCCGGAATGGGGATAAAGGCGCCGTCGAGAACGGCTCGATGGAGAGCAACGCCGTCTGGGAGCAGAAGACCGCGAGAGAGGGCAACGACCTCATAGACGAGGTCGTTGCCCGTCTCGGCGGCTACGACGGCGCGAAGGACGAGCTCCTCCAGAGCATCAGGATAAGCAAAGGACAGAGGCTCACCTACCGCGTCCGGGCGGAGACCGAAGAGACCGAACATCCCGCCGACGGTCTCGTAGTCCACCTCACCGACGGGAACGGCGGGCACCTCGTCACGCTCGAAAGCCACATAGACGCCGACGCGGAGAAGGCCAGCGAGGACGGCTGGATCGAAGAGAGCGTAGACCTCTCGCGCTTCGCCGGCAAGACCGTGAAGCTAGCCTTCCTCGCGAAGACCGATGAGGCCCGTCCTACGACTTTCTATGTCGACGACGTGGCATTGGAATAGTTGTCAGCAAGAAGCAGAGGCCGCTCCCGATTATGCTTGGGAGCGGCTCGCACTGTTGCCGGGAGTTGCGCCGCTGTGGTGGCGGCGTTTGCGCGAGCTTCATCCCCGAAACGCGCGGCAAAACCCTATTGCTGGCGGCTTCAGAGCCGCAAGGCGGTCTTGACGGCCCGTCCGAGGGCTGACGGGTGCTTCAGGAGGTTGTAGACGGGGGCGTCGCCGGTGAAGCCTTCTATGAGAGTGCGCCGGGCTTCGGGGTCTTTCTCACAGGCCTTGAAGAGTGGCTCCATGACCTGGAGGTTTGGGACGAGGTTCGTGAGAGCGTAACCGGAGAGGTGTTCCCTGGCTCGTTTGCGCCGGAGCTGTCGTCCGTAGCCGGCCAGGGCGGAGGCCGAGTAGTCGCGTTTCGCGCGGGCCTCGTGCGCCCAGGCGGCGGCGAGGCGGCCGGACTCTATCGCGTAGCCGACGCCCTCGCCGCTTATAGGGTGGATCATGCTGGCCGCGTCCCCCACGGTCATGAGGCCCTGCGCATAGCGCTTCGCTCCCCACATACCCATCTTCAGCGACCAGCTCTTCGCCGGTCCTTCGGGCTGCGCCCCGTCGAGCCACCCGCCCAGCTCCGGCTCCTCGAGGAAGCGGTCGAAGAAGTCCTTGAGGTTACGGCCCGTGCGCTGCAGCGTCTTCGTGGAGACGCCGGCCCCTACGTTGGCCCGCCCGTCCCCGAAGTAGAAGACCCAGCCATAGCCGGCCCCGTGCTCGTTCATGTCCTTTGTGATGAAGACGTGCAGGTCTTCCTTGTCCGGCCCGGAGACGTTCTTGAAATATTGCCTCCGGGCCACGGAGTTCTGGTGCGCCTTGATGCCTTCGCCGGCGAAACCTCCCACACCGTCGGCGGCGACCACGAGAGGAGCCTCGTACTGGAGCGTCTCTCCGCCCGAGACGGCCTCGACGCCGGTAACGTTCCCCGCGGGCGACCGGAGGAGCTCGGTAGCGCGCACGCCGGTCCGCAGATCCGCTCCGGCCCCTTCCGCGCGCTCGACGAGGCGAGTGTCGGTCTCCTCGCGAGCGACGACGTAGCCGTGTGGGCCGTGGAGGGTGGGGGGGACCCTCTGGCGAAAGTAGGCGGTCTGGGTATAGATTGAGAAGCCAGAGAACTTGCCGTGGTGAGGCTCATGCAACCAGTCGCCGAGACCCATCAAGGAGACCTCTTCGGCTGCGTGGGGCATCAGGCCGTCACCGCAGGGCTTGTCGCGCGGAAACTCCTGCCGGTCGAGGAGCAAGACTTCGAGACCGGCCTTCGCTGCGTAATAGGCGGTCGCCGACCCGCCGGGACCCGCCCCTACCACGATCAAATCCACACGTTTCGCCATCCCTCACACGCCTCTCAGAGTATCTCGTTACGCCGCCTACGGTACCGCCGCCTGGTCTCGGACAGCGGCACATTATACTTTTACCCCGCACGACGCCACCAGAGCAGACGGACCAACCGCGAGAGAAGGAGATACGAAAAGATGGTAGATCGCAGCCGCCCGGCCCGCTACGGGGTGGGGGGGAGAGCCGCCCTCAAGGCCACGGGCCAGCCCGTCGAGATACTCGAAGTCCGCCGGGGCGAGTTCGTCCCGGACTACGTCTACAAGGTACGCGTGCTCGCCGAGAGGCCAGCCCGCCCTTACAATCTGTCAGTCCCCGAGCACGACCTCTCGGATGGGTAGCTGGTCGACATTCCGGCTCGTCCAGCCAAAGCCAAATTGAGATGGCTAGAAGCCTTCGCCCGACGTAACGCTGAGGTAGGCGACGTCTACGAGTGGGACGCCGGTCTCAAGGGCGCGGTGCACGGCACGTACGAGGGCGTCGGCGGCGACACCGGAGTCGGGGAAGTGACCATCTAGGAGGCGGGCGGCTCGGGCTATCTCGTAGAAAGAGAAGCGGCGCCGGTCGCCGGTGAGGCCGTAGACTGCTTCGAGGACTTCGAGTCGCAGAGAGATCAGCTGTTCGAGACGCCAGCGGATCTCGTCGCCGGTGAGGCTCATGGTCTGATAGAGTCGTGCGATCTCGGCTATCTGCTCGATCGCTTGGGGATGTTTGCCCAGACGTGCCACCGTGCCCTCGTCAAGGTAGCGCCTAGCGGTGATCCTGGCGAGCGTGAGCCTCCCTCTGGGCCCGTCGAACCCGGCGAGCGGTCTCCAGTCCTCCCTACCACCACGCCCGATGTGGAGGCCCTCCAAGCAGACCTCTTCACCCGCGACGAAGAGGCGCGGGATGTGTCCGCCCGCGTAGTAGGCGATCTTGCGAGCCATCGCCCCGGCCTTTTCGACAGCGCCCGGAGCCCCCGACGCACGTATCTCCACCCACCGCCGCAGAGTGCCCGAGTACAGACGCTCCAGGGCGCGCCAGGTCGCGTCGCCCCTCAGGTCTAGCTCTCCCGGCTTCTCGGTGGTGACGGAGACCTTGATTTCCAAGCCGTCGTCGTACGTTGACTCGACGGCTCTCAGGAACTCCTCGAACTCCTCGTCCACGGCCCCGGAGAGGTAACGGCGTCGCTCGGCAGGCAGGACGTACATGAGGCGGCTCTTGATCCTGCGTTCCTTGCCCTCGGCTGCTTTGAGCCGGTCTATAGCCTCGTAGAGTTCCCTGCGGCGCTCGTAGACGAGCGTGGCGAGCCACTCAACCTCCGTGTCCGTACCGAAACCTTCGGACTCAGCCCATGCGTCGTCGCGAGCGCTACAAGCGGCCTCGTGGGCATTCTCAGCCCGGATCACCGCCCTCTGCTGCTTCTCGCGCTCGAGCTGAGCTTCCCCCAACTCGCGTTCCAACGTCTCTATCGTGGAAGACACAACAAGCCCTTCCCGCTCTCCCCGAACCACTCCGTATCTGCATTCTACAGCAACCCCAAAACTAACGCCGCCCGTTAGAGTGTTGCGCCAGATTCGAGAAATGGTTACATTTCAGTTAACGAACATCTCGTAAGGGAGGAGACGCGGATGGACTTCAATACAGGACCGAGCTCAGGAAGCTCTTCGGCACCCGGCGGTGGTCCGAGGCCGGCATCGGGGGGGGCCGGAGGGGAGTTTACTCTTCAGGATCCAGTCGGCAGCTTCGTCAGAACGGTCGTGGCGGTCGTTACCCAGCCTGTTCCCTTCTTTCGCGGCATAGCCCGGCAAGGGAACTTCGTCAATCCGCTTGTCTTCGCGTTGATATGCGCCCTGATCTCCGCTCTACTCAGCGGCATACTCGGATTGATCTTTGCCCCGCTCTTCGCCAGCCCAGGGGACACCGGCGAGGCGTTTCCGGGAGGTATCGGAGGCTTCCTACTAAACCTTGTTCTCACGCCTATATATGCGGCGCTAGGTCTGTTTGTAGGAGCCGGCATCCTACACTTGCTCGTGCTACTCTTTGTAAGGCCAGCTAACGCCGGGTTCGAAGCGACGTTTAGAGCCGTCTCCTATTCTTGGGTCTACCAACTCATAAGCTGGATACCGATTATTGGGTGGATAGTTGGTCCCATATATGGTGGCGTCCTGTTGGTACTTGGTGTTCGAGAAGTGCATGCCACAACTACGGGAAAGGCAGCGCTCATCGTCCTGATCCCGGTAGCCGTGATTATTCTTTTCGCGGTGATAGTTGTTGCCCTGATAGGCGCTGCCCTGTTCTTCGGGTCTCAGCAGTAACAGTTTTCTAAGGCAATCTCGAAAGCAAGGCTCGAAGGGCCGAGCTTCGCAGGCAGACGCTTAACAACGAGTGTCCCGATTCCTTGTGCTCAATTACGTGACCGTCGAACGTGGACCGCCCGTCATAAGTTTCGCCTCAGCCAACCTTTGGTGCGGCCGCTATACTGCGTGCGATCCAAAGGAAAAGTGTAGAAGTAGGGCGAAAAGATAGGGTAAGGAGGTTCTTTGTGGCGCAGACAGTCACTCTAATACCAGGGGATGGGACCGGGCCGGAGGTGACCGGCTCGGTACAGGAGGTCTTCGAGGCCTTGGGCGTGGATATCGAGTGGGAGATCGCCGAGGCTGGCGAGACCGTGATGGAGGAGAAAGGTACGCCCCTGCCGGAGGATGTTCTGGAGTCCATCCGGCGCAACAAGGTGGGCCTCAAGGGGCCGCTGACGACGCCCGTGGGGGCCGGATTTCGATCGGTCAACGTCGCGTTGCGCAAGGAACTCGACCTGTACGCGAATGTCCGGCCTAGCCTGAGCCTGCCGGGTATCGACACGCCGTACAAAGACATAGACCTCATCATTTTTCGCGAGAACACCGAGGACCTCTACGCAGGGGTCGAGCACATGGTAGGCGAGGATGCCGCCGAATCTATCAAGATCATCACCAGGGCGGGCACCGAGCGGATTTGCCGTCTCGCCTTCGAGCAGTCCAAGGAGCTTGGGCGCAAACACATCACGGTCGTCCACAAGGCCAACATCATGAAGTATACTGACGGACTCTTCCGGGACGTGTTCTTCGAGGTCTCCAAGGACTACGAGAACGACTTCGAGGAGATAGACGACCGTATAGTCGACAACATGAGCATGCAGCTCGTGATGAAGCCGAACCAGTACGATGTGGTGGTCTGCCCTAACCTCTATGGCGACATCCTCTCGGACATCTGCGCCGGTCTGACCGGAGGCTTGGGCGTCGCGCCAGGCGCGAATATCGGAGACGAGATCGCCGTCTTCGAGCCGGTACACGGCAGCACGCCCAAGTACGCGGGCCAGAACCGGGCGAACCCGCTCGCCACGCTCCAGTCGGCGCGGACCATGCTCGAGTACCTCGACATGTACGACGAGGCCGAGAGGATGCAGAAGGCCATGGAGGCCGCCCTTAAGAGCCCCGAGACCCGCACCAAGGACCTCGGCGGCTCGGCCGGTACCAAAGAGTTCACCCAGGCGATAATCCAGAACATCGAGTAGGCTCAAGAGAAGTAACGAAAAATTTACGCCGACGACTAGCTGCAAACACCGTCCGCCCGGTAGACTAACCTCGTTCGTAACACGAGATTGGGAGGATGGATGAGGATCCTTGTGGCGGGTGGTGACGGTTTCTGCGGTTGGCCCACGGCCCTGTACCTTTCGGCGCAGGGCCACGAAGTTCTTGTGGCGGACAACTTCAGCCGCCGATGTTGGGACGAAGAGCTGGGGATTGAGTCGCTAACCAGAATTTTCGGCCTCGACGCCCGTATCGCCCGCTGGAGGGAGCTAACAGGCCGCGAGATAAAAACGGCTGTCGGTGATCTTGCGGAAGAGCACTTCGCCTACGAGGTCGTGGCCGGCTTCAGGCCCGATGCGCTGGTCCATTTCGCCGAGCAACGCTCGGCGCCCTACTCCATGATCGACCGGAGCCACGCCGTCTTTACTCAGGTAAACAACGTCGTCGGCACCCTGAACCTCCTCTTCGCCATCGGTGAGGTCTCCGCCGACTGCCACCTCATAAAGCTCGGCACGATGGGCGAGTATGGCACCCCGAACATAGACATCGAGGAGGGGTACATAACGATAGAGCACAAGGGCCGCACGGATACCCTGCCATACCCGAAGCAGCCCGGAAGCTTCTACCACCTCTCAAAGGTCCACGACTCCCACAACATAATGTTTGCCTGCCGGACCTGGGGCCTGAAGGCCACCGACCTCAACCAGGGCGTCGTCTACAACGTCGAGACCGGGGAGACCGCCTCGGACCGTGTCCTCACCAACCGCTACGACTACGACGGTATTTTCGGGACAGCCCTCAACCGCTTCTGCGCCCAGGCGGCGAACGGAGATCAAATAACGGTCTACGGCCAGGGCGGGCAGACGCGTGGCTTCATAGACATCCGGGACACGGTGCGCTGTATAGAGCTCGCGGCGAACAACCCTCCAGAGCCGGGCGAGTTCCGGGTCTTCAACCAGTTCACCGAGCAGTGGTCGGTCCTCCAGCTCGCCCGACTTGTCGAGAAAGTCGCCCGTACTTTGGATCTGCGTCCCGATCTGATCCACCTGGTCAACCCCCGGGTAGAGAAGGAGACTCACTACTATAACGCGGCCAACACGCGCCTGATGAACCTCGGTCTAAAGCCTCACCTCCTCGACGAAGAGACGGTCGAGAGGCTGCTCCTGACGGCGATGGAGAACCGGGCTCGTATCCATCCCGAAACGTTCACCCCGCAGGTCGACTGGCGACGGCCCCACTACGGGTAGGGGCAACCCGGAAGCCTTGCGGATAGCACTCTTTACCGAGACGTTCCTGCCGGCCACTGACGGCGTCGTCACTCGTCTGCGGTACACACTGGAGGAACTCAACCGATCTGGCGACGAAGTGCTCGTGTTCGCCCCATCCGGCGGACCAAAATCTTATGCTGGCGCCCGGGTCTATGGCGTGCCCGGCGTACCGTTCCCGCCGTACCCGGAGAAGAAGATGTGTCCGCCGCACCCGGGAATCGGACGTGCGTTACGGCGTTTTGGTCCGGACCTGATCCACGCGGTCAACCCGTTCATCCTCGGGGTGGGCGGCGTGTACTACGCCCGGCGTCTGGGGCTCCCACTCGTGGCCTCCTATCACACGAACCTGGTTACCTACGCCGCCTACTACGGCCTGGGCTTCACCGAGAGGCTGGCCTGGAGCTACTTCAGGAACCTCCACAACCGTGCCGCCCTCAACCTTTGCACCTCCGCGGCTACCCGCGACCAGCTCTACGAGCAGGGCATCAAACGCATACGACTCTGGCCCCACGGCGCCGACGCCCGCCGCTTCCACCCCGATCGCGCCTCCAGAGAGTGGCGCGTCCGCCTCTCGGACGGACACACTGACGAAAAACTACTGCTCTACGTTGGCCGACTCGCCCCGGAGAAAGACATCGGACGGCTCAAGGCGGTGCTGCGCACAGTCCCCGGCGCCAGGCTTGCCATCGTAGGCGACGGTCCCGCCCGCAAGTCTCTGGAGAGAGAGTTCCTGGGGAAGCCGACGGTCTTTACCGGGCTTCTTACGGGTGACGATCTCGCCGCAGCGTACGCGTCAGCGGACCTGTTTCTCTTTCCTTCGACCACGGAGACGTTGGGGATAGCGATGATCGAGGCCCTCGCCTCTGGCCTCCCGGTTGTCGCCGCCCGCGCCGGCGCCATTCATGAGGTCGTCTCGGAGGGGGAGACCGGCCTCCTCTACGAGCCCGGCTCCGAAGAGGACCTCACCGCCGCCGTCCGGCGCCTCGTCGAGGACGATACGCTGCGCGGCGTTTTGAGTAGGGGAGCCCGGGCCGCGGCCGAAGAGCGGGGATGGGAGGCTTCCACCGTCGCGCTCCGGAGCTACTACGAGGAAGCGCTGCGCTTTTGAGGGATAGACGGGGCCGGTTGCGTGGCTTCAGTCGACGCTTCTCGAAGTTCTTGACCGTCGGTCTGGCCAACGCCGCGGTCGATATTGGAACGCTGAACCTGCTGCTTCTATTGTTCCCGATGCGAGAGCCGTGGCAGTTCGCGCTGTACAACCTCGTGGCGCTCGTGCTTGCGCAGGTCAACAGCTACGTACTCAACACGCGCTGGACCTTCAAAGGGAGGGCTCGACATGACGTCAGGCAGAGCGTCCTCTTCATCCTACAGGCGATCGTGAACATCGGGGTGAGCAACGCCATCTTCTGGCTCGCCGTCCGCACTATGTTCGGCAACACGAACCTTTCGGCGTTCGCGGGGGGGAACCTCGCTAAGCTCCTCTCCACCGCCCTCGCCTCGACCTTGAGCTACTTCATCTTGCACCACGTCGTTTTCTCGAAGAAGCGATTTCAGGGCCGCTTGTAAGACCTTTGGAGCCGTGCTAAATTACCTGCGTAATGCGGAAGTAGCTCAGCTGGTAGAGCATCACCTTGCCATGGTGAGGGTCGCGGGTTCGAATCCCGTCTTCCGCTCTCACCCCGGGCCGGAGGCACCGGTGCCCTGGCGACATGGCCGAGTGGTTAGGCAAGGGTCTGCAAAACCCTGTACCCCGGTTCGATTCCGGGTGTCGCCTCTCGGAAGGGGTGTACAGACGGGCGATTAGCTCAGGGGGAGAGCGCCTTCCTGACACGGAGGAGGTCAGTGGTTCGAATCCACTATCGCCCACTCTTTGTAGTTGTCGGTTTGTAGTTATAAGTCGCCAAGCGAAGGCTTCCTTGCGACGGTTTGCTATCTCGTTGTTTCGCATCGTCTCCGGGGGGTGGCTCTCCTGGTCGGGTAGAATCACGTTTCTGAATCAGGAGATTACAAACGTTAGAGGAGTTGCGTATGGCTGCGGTGAAGCTGCCCGACGGTAGGGAACTTTCGGTAGTGCCCGGCGAGAGAGCGCGGGACGTGGCCGAGAGGATCGGCAAACGCCTCGCCCGCGATGCCGTCGTTGCGAAGCTGAACGGGGAGTTAGTAGACCTCAATGCTCCTCTGGACGGCGGGGGGGACTTCGAGGTCATGACAAAGGACTCTGCCGAGGGGCTGGAGGTGCTGCGACACTCCACGGCGCACGCGATGGCGCAGGCGATCCTCGAGCTATATCCAGGTAGCAAGCTGACGATAGGGCCGCCCATAGAGAACGGCTTCTACTACGACATCGAGGTTGATGGCCGGATCACCGACGAGGATCTGCTGCGTATCGAGGAGAAGATGCGCGAAGTAGTCGAGCGGGATCTGCCGATAGTACGCGAGGAGGTCTCGAAGGCCAAGGCCGAGGAATTGTATCGGGATAACCCGTACAAGTGGGAGATAGTCTGCGACCTCGAGGATGGCGACATCACGCTCTACCGCCAGGGCGAATTCGTGGACCTCTGCCGAGGTCCGCACGTCCCGAGCACGGGCGCTTTAGGAGCTTTCAAGCTTCAGAACATAGCCGGAGCGTACTGGCGCGGAGACGAGAAGAACCCGATGCTCACCCGCATCTACGGTACCGCGTGGCCTACCGAAAAGGAGCTCAAAGCGTATCTCAGGCGGCTCGAAGAGGCGCGGGCGCGAGACCATCGTAAGATCGGCAAGGATCTCAAGCTCTTCACCTTTTCGCCGGACGTAGGGGCAGGCATCCCCCTCTTCCTGCCGAAGGGCGAGATGCTCCGACACCTTATGGAGGGCTACGTGCGCGGGGTGCAGACCCGGCACGGCTACGAGCACGTCTGGACCGGCAACCTCGTCAATGAGGCTCTGTACGCCAAGAGCGGGCACCTCGAGCACTACTGGGACGCTATGTTCCCGCCGATGAAGGACGGCGAGATGCGTTACCGTTTGAAGCCGATGAATTGTCCGAGCCATATGACGCTCTATAATACGGAGGCTCACTCGTACCGTGACCTTCCGCTGCGTTACGCTGAGTTCGCGACGCTCTACCGCTACGAGAAGAGCGGGGAGCTAACGGGGCTCACGCGTGTGCGTGCGCTCACCCAGGATGACGCGCACGTGTTCTGCACCGAGGATCAGGTCCGGGAAGAGTTCGCCAGGGCCCTGGAGATTATCCGTGAGGTCCTCGACACCTACGGCTTCGTGGACTACAAGGTCCGCCTCTCGTTGCGCGACCAGGAGTCCGACAAGTACGTTGATGACGAGGACAAGTGGGCCAGGGCGGAGCGGGCCTTGCGGCTCGCTCTCGACGAGGCCGGCATCATCTACGAACCGGTCTCCGGCGAGGCGGCGTTCTACGGACCGAAGGCCGACTTCATGGCCAGAGACGTGCTCGGGCGGGAGTGGCAGCTCTCGACGATACAGGTCGACTTCATCCAACCCGCAAGACTCAGATGCGAGTACATCGGCAAGGACGGAGGCGCACACACGCCGGTACTATTGCACCGGGCCGTGACCGGGACCACCGAACGCTTCATGGCGGTCTTGATCGAGCAGTATGGAGGGGCGTTCCCACTGTGGCTCTCGCCGGTGCAGGCGGTGGTCATCCCGGTCGCCGATCGGCACCTCGACTACGCCCGCGAGGTTCGGGAGAGGCTCGGCGTCGGGGGGTTCAGGGTCGAGGTGGACGACGCGCTAACGAGCATGCAGAAGAAGATCCGGGAGAACGCCAAACAGAAGGTGCCCTATCTCCTCATCGTCGGCGATGACGAGGCTGGGGAGGGTACGGTAAACGTCCGAAAGAGGGGCGAGAAGGCGCAGGAGGCCGTGGAGGTCGGGAAGTTCGCCCGGCGCATGGGGGAGGAGGTTGCAGCGCGCGATTCTTATAGACGGAGGTAGTGTCGCCGGGGTATAATAAGAAACGTAGGTTGGGGATTGCATCCGCTCGAAATCTCTAGCAAGACAATCTTAGGCGGTTCGGCGGCCTCGCAAAGTCGATTTTGGAAGGAGTGGTGTACATAGCCACGGAAGAAGAGCCGAGGATCAACGGCCAGATCAGGGCGCGCTCGGTGCGTCTTATCTCCGATACCGGAGAGCAGTTGGGGATCAAGCACATAAGGGAAGCTATGGAGTACGCTGAGAGGCGGGACCTCGACTTGGTCGAAGTCGCCGCTGACTCGGACCCTCCCGTAGCCCGCATAATGGACTACGGCAAGCATAAGTATCAGAAAGAGCAGTCACGCAAGTCTGCCCGCAAGAAGCAGGTCAACATCAACGTGCGTGAGATAAAGCTCCGTCCGAAGATCGGCGATCACGACTTCAACACCAAACGCGGCCACGTCGAGCGCTTTCTACGCGGTGGCGACAAGGTGAAAGTCACGATCATGTTCCGGGGACGCGAGGTGCAGCACCCGGACCTGGGCGAGAAGCTCCTCCGCAGGCTCGCGGATGACCTTGGTGGCTACGGGCGCATCGAGAGCCAGCCGAACCTCGACGGTCGTAACATGGTCATGGTCATGGCCCCGAGGAAGGATGCACCCCCGAAGGGTGCGGCTCCGAAGGATACGGCCCAGGGCGAGAGACAGGAACAGAGCGCAGCTCGCAGCTAACCGTAGCTATCTGTTACAATTCATCTCGTCGTAGAAGCGAAACGGCTACTCCCGTGCCGTAAGCTTCGTTTTGCCGGTACACAAGAAACGCGGAGGAAGACAAATGCCGAAGATGAAGACCCACAAGGGTGCCGCGGGGCGCTTCGAGGTCACGAAGAAGGGCAAGCTCAAGCGCCGCAGGCAGGGCCATAACCACATCCTGGAGAAGAAGTCCACCAAGCGGAAGCGGCGTCTGAACACTCCCACCGTGATTCACAAGTCCGACGAGACGCGCATCAAGCGTCTGTTGGGGGTGCGATAAATGGCTCGCACGGCACGCGGTCTCCACGCCCGCAAAAAGCGCAGGAAGGTCTTAGAGCAGGCCAAGGGTTATCGGGGGACGAAGAACAGTTCCTACAAGCGGGCCAAGGAGCAGGTCTGGAAGAGCGGAGTCTATGCGTATGCGGGGCGCAAGCAGCGCAAGCGGGACTTGCGGGCGCTATGGATACAGCGGATCAACGCCGGGGCCCGCGAACACGGGCTCTCGTACTCGCAATTTGTACATGGTCTAAGGCTCGCTGAGATAGACCTGGACCGCAAAATTCTGGCGGACCTCGCCGCCACCGAGCCCGCCGCCTTCGCCGCTGTCGTCGAGAAGGCGAAAAACGCCCTCGATGGAGGCTCTGAAGAGAGTCACTCCCAGGGGGAGAGGCGACGTACCCGGGAGGCCGAGACAGACTACACGGCGCGAGACGCCGGGGTGGAGGCAACGGCAGCCGCTGAGCGCAAAGCCGAGGAGTTGGATGTGGACCTCGAAAAGGTCGAGGGCTCTGGTTCGGGTGGGCGTGTTCTGGTCGAGGATGTCGAAGAGGCGGGCGGAGAGCTCAGCGCCACCGACGCCGCCGAGAGCAAGGCCGAGGAGCTTGGAGTGGACCTCGCCACGATCGAAGGTACCGGCGCCAGCGGGCGCATAACTGTCGGGGACATAGAGAATGCCGCCAAAGAGAAGGGCGAGAAGACCGACTAGAACTCCGGCGCCCTAAACGTTGTTTCGGAGGATCTCCGCCCCGCGTCTGATCGCTATCGGGTTCGCGGTGTTCATTAAACCCGTTGCGTAATTGAGAAGATAAGGGCAAACTACTGCTACTTATGCTCACCGTCAAGAAACTCCGCCGCAAACCCAAACACTTCCACAACTTCACCGGTCTTACCCCTCAGCAGTTC